>Ga0209931_1000283_pt1 | contig 30932 bp, 31 predicted proteins | sample SalPonR1_B_D1_MG_FD_185697 | JGI IMG/M metagenome (GOLD analysis project Ga0209931, IMG submission 185697) | Salt pond soil microbial communities from South San Francisco under conditions of wetland restoration - Salt Pond MetaG R1_B_D1_MG... ...
TGTTTGTCCTGTAGCACTTTGTGGAAGACCAGTAACTTTCATACTAACATCAGTTTTTATGTAAGTTCCTAGATTATGAGTGGATATTTCATCTAATATTGGAGTATTAGCTTTTAAAAAAGGGTTTTTTAGATTATTTTTATCTCCAATTCCAAAACCATCTATGAAAAACAAAAGTATTTTCATTGTTAATTCTCCTTAAAAATATTTTTATAATTATTAATATTATAAAACAAATACTAATATATTACAAAAAAGTATCTAACCAGCTTAAAACTGGCCAGATACTTTTTAATTAATTATATATTTTACGTAATATTTAAGATTTTATTTTTGAAATTGTAATTTCTTCAATTTCAGTTAGTAATTTTTCACCTTTAGATATAATTTCATTAGCTTCATTTTCTAACTTTTCAGCCTTGTTTTTATCTTTTATAGATTGAGTATTTATTAATACATTTAAATAAGCTCCTTTTATTGCAGAAATCCCCATATATCCCGCAACACCAATATCTGATATTGCATGAGGATTACCTTTTTCAATAACTTTTCTAGCAATTTCCATAAGTTTTAAACCTAATTTCATTGTATCAAGTGGAGTTAAACTTGCTTTATATAATCCATTTTGTATAGCTTTTTTTCTTTCTTTTTTTTCTTCATCAGTATTTTTAGGCATTTTATAGGCATCCATTACCATATTAAAACTTTGCGCATCTTCATCTATCAATTCTAATGCTTCTTTTCTTTTTTTAGAAAGTTCATTTTTGTTATTATCTAATGAATCGTCATTAGTTAAATTAATTACCATTTCAATTAAAGCGGCAGATAGTGACGCACTCAATCCAGCAACACTTCCTCCACCAGGAGTAGGTGATTTACTGGCTAATTTTTCATTAAATTCATTTAAATTGTATTCTTCAAATTTTTTCATTTCAATTCCTCCAATTAAAATTTGTATTTTTTATAACAAATTTTCCATTTTTAACTACATCTTTTACAGAATTGTGAGCAATATGATAGGTCAAATGTGTATAAGAAGGAGCAGATAAAATTACTAAATCAGCTTTTTTACCAATTTCTATACTGCCAACTTCTTTTTCTTTATTTAAAGCTTGAGCAGCATTAATAGTTAATCCTCTTATTGCTTCTTCAGGTGTCATATTCATATATAATGTTGCTAAAGATAAAAGTAAAGGAATGGATTCAGAATAACAACTTCCAGGATTAAAATCTGTTGCTATGACAGGCTCAAGCCCCATATTCATCATTTCTCTTGCAGGAGCATATTCTTCTTTTAAACTAAAAGCAGTAATTGGTAATAATACAGGCTTTACTTCACTACTGACAAGTTCTTTGATTCCTTTATTTGAAACTTTTAATAGATGTTCAGCTGAAACTGCTTTCATTTCTGAGGCTAATTCTGCAGCTCCTGTATTTTTTATTTCGTCAGCATGAATTTTTAACTTAAAACCTAAATTTTTTGCAGTTTTCATTATTTTTCTGGATTCTTCGATTGAAAAAGCTCCTTTGTCACAAAAGACATCATTGAATTCTGCAAGATTTTCTTTAGCTATCTCTGGAAGCATTTTATTAATTAAATAGTTAGTATATTCTTCACTTGTCTTGAAAGTATTTGGAGTAGCATGAGCTCCCATAAAAGTACTAATAATATTAACTGGATGTTTTTTATTTAAATTTTTCATTACTTTCAGTTGTTTTTTTTCAGTCTTTAAATTCAAACCATAACCAGATTTTCCTTCAACAGTAGTTACACCATTTTGAAGCATATTATTTAATCTTTGAATACCAAGTTTTTCTAATTTAGATAGACTGGCTTTTCTAGTGGAATTGACAGTATTAATTATGCCTCCTCCACTCTCCATAATTTCTTCATAACTCTTACCTCTTAATCTTTGGTTAAATTCATCATCTCGATATCCACCAAAAACAAAATGAGTATGAGAATCAATAAAACCAGGTAAAACTGGTTGAGAATCTATATCTATAATTTCAAATTTTTCTGATTGGTATTGATTTAATATATAATCATTTTTTCCATAATCTTTAATTATATCATTTTCAATAACTAATGCAGCATTTTCAATTATTCCTAAATCATTATTATCTAATTTTTCAGAACAGGTCAATAATTCACCAATATTTTTTAATATTTTTTTACTCATTATAGATCTTCCAATAATCTATTTTCCATAATTTGATCAGTAGTAAAGTCTTCTAATTTTAGATAATATTCAGCTACATCATATAAAGCTTGAGCTGGCAGCAAACCTATTAATTCACTACCAATTATATTAATACCATATCTTTCAGCTTCAAATTTTACCATTTCAAAAGTTTGGTATAAAGCTGTTTTAGTATAATTGGTCATATTCATTGAAACCTGAACAATACCTCTTTCTTTTAATTCTACTCCAATTGCTTTACAATAGCGTAAACCTCCACTTGAATGTCTTACTTTTTTAGCAATTTTATTTGCAATATCAAGATTATCTGTATCAAGATTAATATTAAAGGCTACTAAAGGCATTCTTGCACCAACTACAGTAGCTCCAGCTGTTGGATGTATTTCTGCTTTTCCATAATCAGGTTTCCATTCCTCTTTTTTTATTTTCTCAGAAAAGTCTTCAAATTCTCCTTTTCTAATATTTGCTAAATTTTTTCTTTGAGAATTACTAGCAGATTCTTCATAAAGATAAATTGGTAAATCTAATTTTTCAGATAATTTTTTTCCAACTTCTTTTGAAAGTTCTATTGCTTCTTCCATTTCTACATTTTTAACAGGAGTAAATGGAACAACATCTACTGCCCCCATTCGTGGATGTTCTCCCTCATGTTTATTCAAGTCAATTATATCTACAGCTATTTGGGAAGCTTTAAAAACAGCCTCTTTTAATTCTTCTGGTCCTCCTAGTGCAGTTATTACAAGTCGATTATGATCTTTATCGGCTGAATAATCTAAAAGTTTAACACCATCTGTAGTTCTAAAAGGATTAACGATTTTCTCTATTTTTTCTGTATCTCTACCTTCGCTAAAATTAGGAATACATTCTAATAATTTTTTTTCTGACATAATAATTCCCCCTAAAAGATTTGTTTGTTAGTTAGTTTAATTATATATTAATAGCCGTCAATATAAGGTCAATTAATATTCTTTAATGATTAGTTCAGAAAGTTCTCTTTTAGGTACATGATGTATATCATTGTCATCGCGCCAATATTTAATATTTCCTGTTTCCTTTGTAGATTCAATTTTCACTTTTTCTTTGGGTTTTCCTAATGCTAATACATATAAAATATCATATTTATTATCTATGTTTAATTTATCTCTTATATTATCTTTATCTAAAGCACCTAAAATACATCCTCCTAATTCCTTTTCAGCAGCACCCAGCATTATATTTTGTGCTGCTATTCCAGGATCATCCCAAAAGTTTTCAGCAATATCTTTATCCCCTAACATAATAATATATGCAGATGGTCTTTCTCCCTTTTGGGGACCAGCCCAATCTTTAATATAACCAGCCCAACTTAAATCTTCAAATAAATTATCATTAGTTTTTTTATCGTTTGTAATTATATATTTTAATGGCTGTCTATTTGCTGCTGAAGGACCAAGACGAGCTAAATCAATTAAATCTTTCAATGTTTGTTTGCTTATTTTTTTATTTTCATCAAATCTTCTATAAGAACGACTCTTTTTAATTAAATCTTTTAACATCATTATTCCTCCTTTAGAGTATTTATAATTTCTCCAAAATATAATGTATGATAGTCATTATTTTTATAATGTCTATTTTGATAAGAAGAAATTAAATTTTTTGATTCCATGTTTTGCTTATATACAATTTTACATTCATAATGAAGATCACAACCAGCTATTAATGGTGTATATAATTCATTACTAGTTATAGTTTTTAAATTTAATTCTTTAAACTTATTATAATCTCTGCCAGATTTAGTTCCACAAAATTGTAACTCTTTTTTCATTTTATTATTAAAAGGGATACTAACCGTAAATTTGTCTGTAGATTCTATCAGTTTATAAGTATATCTACTTTTTCTAACAGCAACCATTAATATTGGTTTACTCCAAATATATCCAATATTAGCCCAGCCTATAGTCATTGTATTAAGTAAATTATTAGATTTTACTGTTAAAAATGCTCCATTTCCTTCTAAAGCTTCAGTTGTTTTTTTAAAGTGTTTATTATAATCTATTTTTTTCATTTGACCCCTCCTAAAATATAATAAAAGTTATAAATTAATAAATTATGAAGTTGATTCCTCCATATTAAAAAGATACTTTAATAATATCCTCAATATTACATAAAAAGGAACTGCAAAGAGTGCACCTATAATTCCAAATAAAATTGTGAAAACCAATACAGCAAAAATAACAGCTAAAGGATGAATTTTTAATATCCCTCCCTGTATTCCTGGTTGAATAACATTACCCTCTAAAATTTGCACACTTAAAATAACAATTAATACTTTCAAAACTAACCATATATTTGTTGTAATAGCAATAAATAAAGCAGGAAAACTTCCAATTATTGGACCAATAATTGGAATAAATGAAGTAATAAATATTATAAATGATAAAACTAAGGCATTTGGTAAATCAATAATTAAAAAACCTACATAAGTTAAAATACCTAAGAAAATAGAAATAATTAATCTACCACTTATATAAGCGGATAAAGTTTTATCAATATCTCTTATTAATTGTATTGTTTTTTTTCTTTTTTCTCTTGGTAATATATTCAATATATTTTTAAAAATTTTTTTGTCATCTTTTAAAAAGTAAAATAATACAAAAGGAATAAGAATAATAATAGTGCCCCAATTTGTTACTGCAGAAAAGAAAGTATTAAAATTATTTCTTACAGTTGTAAAAATATTTTCTATTATTGATGTCAATCTTTGTTGTATATTAAATTGATTAATATATTTATATATACCTTTTCCTTCTTGTATATTTTTATTGACTTCATCCCATTGTTGATTATAAAACAATGTCATATCTTCAATTAAATCTTTAAACTGAGAAGTGATTATACTTCCTCCAAAATATGATAAAATACTGATTATAAATATTACAAATAAAATTGCAATTACAATAGATAAAATACGATTATGAAGTTTGTTAGATAAATAATTTACTAATGGTCTAAGAAGATAATATAAAAATATACCAATCAATAATGGTCTTAAGGACATAGATAAAATTGCACGTAGTGGCTTAGTTATATAATCCAATTTTCCAATATAAAAAATAGTTAATACTGATAAAAATATAAAAATTAATATTTTAAGATATTTATCTTTTAAGTATTCCATAAATGATACCTCCAACACTAAATAATAACATGTATTATTATATTTCTACAATAATTATTTAATTCCTTTTTATTTATTTATAGTTAATAAATTAGTTTATACTATTATAGTATAAACGGTATAATAACTCATAATTTAAATATATAAGCTTATGTTTTATCAAATTAAATCTTGTTAATAAGCTTATATATTTAAATAAAATCAACAAGTAAGATGTAAAGCACAAACTACATCTTTTATGTTATTTTTTTTGTATACTTCTATTGCCTTATTAGTTTTATATACTTCTACAGAAATACCTAGATTATTTAATTTATTTAATAATCTATTAGGAACTTTCATTTTTCCATATTTTCCAGTTCCAATAATTAATAATTCAGGATCATATTCAATAACCATTTCTAAATCCTCTATTTGTAATAGATGTCCCCTCTGTCTCCACCAATTATTGTGAATCGAATCTGGAAAAATAATTAAATCTGAATTATATTCCTTATCAGATATATTAATTTTACCAAAGGAATAAGAATTGATATTCATCTAATCCCCCTTTTTTTCATTAATTTTCTTTTTAACATAAGGAATATCAGGATTTAATAATATAGAAAATTCATATGGTCTTTTATCTCCCAAATCTCCTTCTGGTCTTTTTTGATGTTTATTAACAAAATTAGTTAGTATTTCATTAAATTCTTTTACCTCTTTTTTAGTTAAATATATTTTACCTAATCTAAATGTTTTATCTGCATAACCTAATTCTTCTAATAAATCTTTTTCATCCTTATTCTTAGGTAAAATTTTTAATAAATCTGTTAAATTACTTTCAATATGATGTAATAAACCTAAAGCCCAATGATTGTAAGCATTACCATTGTAATTATTGGTCCAATCACCTAAAGTATAACTTTCAGCTGCTTTTTGATATTTTGTTTCACCATTTTCTTTGTACATTTTTATAATATTATTTTCATACAACCGATCGATATATTTATTTATTAAAGAATATTTCTCGTCTAAATTATCAGCAAGATACTTTTTTGTAACTTTATCTTCTTCCATTAAATTAATAATAGATAAACATATAGGATCAGAAATGAGTTCAGCCTGTCTTTTATTTTTTATTTCCATTGTTTTTTGCATTTTTTCTTTCATAGGACAGGAATCACCTCCTTTAAAAATTTCTTCTATCTATTTATTTCAACAAATAAAATAATTTCCCTTCTTTTTTTAATTTGTGCAGGAATATATTTCTTTTTAAAGAATAAATAATTAAGGAAATTTCGTAAAATTTTAATTTTGCGTTAAAAATGAAAGGATGGATAAAATGAATAAAGAAATTACATATTTAGATGCGGTTAATAGTTTTGAAAAGTATTTATTAGTTGAAAAAGGATATTCAGAATTAACTGTAAAAGAATATAAACATGATCTTAAATTATTATATAAATATCTTAGAAATGAATTTGATTATGATAAAAATTTTGCAGTTAAAAAAATAGAAAAATTTGAAATAGCTGAATTTTTAGGTGATATAATTTTAAAACAGGATAATTCTCCTGCAACAAGAAATCGTAAATTATTTGCTATAAGAACATTTTTTAAATATCTAGTTAATTATGAATATTTAATTAAAAATCCAGCTCAATCTATTGAATCAAGTAAAACTGAAATAAGAGCTGAGCCTATATATATGAAGCTAAAAGATGCTCAAAAATATATAAAAGCTATTAAAAAAAATGATGGATTAAATGTTCTTAGAGATACAGCTATAGCAAAATTATTTTTATATGCAGGTTTAAGAGTTTCAGAATTAGTATCTTTAAATTTAACTGATATAGATTATGAAGATCTATCAATAAAATTTTATGGAAAAGGTAATAAAGAAAGATACGTACCACTACATGAAGACGTAATAAGTACTATCAAAAATTATTTTAAAGAAAGAAGTGAAATTAATATAAAAAATGAGGATGCTAGAAATGCTCTCTTCTTATCAAGACATGGTAAAAGAATAAATGTTAGAACAGTACAAATATTAGTAAAAAAATATGCAAAATTAGCTGGAGTAAAAAATGCCAGTAAAATTACTCCTCATAAGCTTAGACATACTTTTGCTTCAATTTTATATAAGAAAACTCAAGATCTAAAAGTTCTTCAGGATTTATTAGGTCATGCTAATATATCTACTACCCAAATTTATACTCATACTGATACTGAACAAAAGAAAAATGCCATTGATGATTTTCCTGATTTATAAAAATAATTAATTATACTATTGAAGTATAATTAGTATAATTATAGGTAAAAAAAATGGTGGTGAGAGGCGGAATCGAACCGCCGACACGAGGATTTTCAGTCCACTGCTCTACCGACTGAGCTATCTCACCAAAGTATAAAATCCAAAGTACAAATAATATTGGTTGCGGGGGCCGGATTCGAACCGACGACCTTCAGGTTATGAGCCTGATGAGCTACCAGACTGCTCTACCCCGCGTTGAAAAATGGTGAGCCATGGAGGATTCGAACCTCCGGCAACCTGATTAAAAGTCAGGTGCTCTACCAACTGAGCTAATGGCCCATTTCCTAATGCGACAGTATATATGGTAACATCTATTTAGCTATTTGTCAAGAAATAAAAACTATAAAATTTCTAAATCTACTTTTAAATTTAAAAAATAAGATTTTATTTCTTTTTTTTGTTTTTTTGATAATTTTTTTACCCATTTTTTCGTTCCAGGACGATCCAAAGAATTGATCTGAACTTTATCGGGATTCAATTTTTTTATTAAATCAGCAAATTTATTTAATTCTTTAGCATTATTGTTTATCTCAGGAATAATAAATATCTCCAGCCAAATATCACCTTTAAACTCTTTTTTTAATTTTAATAACCCATCAATTATTTGATTTAAATGTAAAGATTTTTCAGGTTTGTTTATTATTTTGAATATCTTATTACTGGCTGCATCTAATGAAGGTATGATTAGATCTACCTCTAAAATATCTTCTCTAACACTTTTTTTCCATAAAAGAGAGGAATTAGTTAAAAGAGCAATTTTATAATTAGAATAATGTTTTTTTATAAATTTAATTATTTCATTTATTTTAGAATGAAGAGTTGGTTCACCAGTAGATGAAAATGTTATATAATCTAAATTAGGCTTTTGGGCTAAATAATCATCCAATTCACTAATAATTCTATTTGTTGGTGTATATTCTTTTCTCTTTAAAGTTAAATTTGACGTTTTACCAACCTCACAATAAACACAATCAAAACTACAACTTTTATCAGTAATTATATTAATTCCTAGAGATTTTCCAAGTCTTCTAGAATAAACAGGTCCTTTTAAATATTTGTAATTCATATAATATTTACTCCTTATCCTTAAGGTAAATATTTAATAGGGTTTACAGTATTACTTCCTTTTCTTATTTCAAAATGTAGATGAGGACCAGTACTTAATCCAGTACTACCAGAAAGAGCTATTACATCTCCAACTCTAACTGTACTTCCTTTCTTTACAATTAATCTTGAATTATGGGCATATCTTGTTTTTATATTATTTCCATGATCTATTGTAACAGCTTTTCCATAACCACTTATCCAACCACTTTGGATTACCCTTCCTGAAGCAGCTGCTCTAATTTCTTTATGTAAAGGAACAGCAATATCTAACCCTGAATGAAAACTTCTTTCATTATTAATAGGATGAATCCTACTACCATAACTTGAAGAAATTCTTCCCATAACCGGCCATATAAAAGCACCTTTAGTTAATTGAAATGACCTGGCAGTGTTTTTTTCCATATATGGAATTATTAAATTATCTCCAATTCTTATTGTAGAATTTCTTAAATTATTAGCAAGTTTAATTGTTTCTATATCAACACCATATTTTTTGGAAAGACCAGAAAGAGTATCTCCAGGTTCTACTTCGTGGATTATTTTATTACTTAGATTTACATTTCTTCCTCCACCTTTACCAGTTTTAGGAATTATTATAGTATCTTCAGGTTTAATTAAATTTGAATTTAAATTATTTTTTTCTTTAATATCAGATACAGTTGTATCATATTTTTTAGCTAAATCATAGAGAGTATCACCTTTTTTAACTTTATATTTAATATCTGTAGTTCTTTCTTTTAAAGCTTTATAAGTTGAATCACCTACAACTCCATCAACTTTTAAACCATTATTACGCTGAAAGGTTTTGACTATACTTTTTGTACCTAATCCATAAATACCATCTACAGTTATATTATATCCTAAATTACTTAACATATTTTGAACTTCTTCTACCTTTTCATTTTTATCCTTCAAATCTAATGAAAGAGCAAAACTACTGATTGTAAAAATAAATATCATAAATATAGATATAAGTGCAATAAAATATTTGTTTTTATTCATCTTTGTCATCCTTTCTCAATTTTTGCCATTACTTATTATATATTATTCTATATACTTTATAATAATCCTTTTTATTTATTAAATAATATTATATTAGTAGTAAAAGACCAAACTTACACAAAATATATAAGTTTGGTCTTTATTATTTATTTAAAATATTGATTTACTAAGAGCAGTTACTAATTCTATACTTGCTTTTACATCAGATAAGTCCACCATTTCTGTAGGGGTATGAACATACCTGGTTGGTATAGATATTGTACCTGATGGAATTCCACCTTTAGTTAAATGTATGGCACCTGCATCGGTTCCACCAAATTCTAAAACTTCAAATTGATAATTTATTGAATTATTTTTACATTCTTTTATAAGCAAATCTTTTACTAATGGATGAGTAATAGTTGAATTATCTTTGATTTTTATAGCAGCCCCTTCTCCTAAAGAAACATCCATAATGTGTGATTCAGGTGTATCTCCAGTCGCTGTTACGTCAACAGCTATTCCAATATCAGGTTCTATTTGATAAGCAGCTGTTTTAGCTCCTCTAAGACCTACTTCTTCCTGGGTTGAAAAAACAAAATATAATTCATTATTATTATCTTGAATATTTTTTATTGCTTCAATTAATACTACACATCCGATTCTGTCATCATGATAATTAGAAATAACCCTATTATTATTTTCAGAAAAATTAGGAGCATATATAGCAGTATCACCTATTCCTACTATTTTTTCAGCTTCTTGCTGGTTATTTGCCCCTATATCAATATATAATTTACTCATTTCCAGATCATTAATATTTTCCAATTTTTCTACTCCTATAGTTCCTATAGTTCCATCTGCAAAAACTATAGGTGTACCAGGTAGAAAATTATGCCCAACGCCTCCCACATTGGTAAATCTTAAAAAACCATCTTCATCTATATGAGTTATCATTAAGGCTATTTGATCCATATGGGCAGCAAACATAATTTTTTTACCATTACTTTTACCTTTTTTAACTGCAATTAAATTACCAAGGTTATCTTCATAAACATTATCAACATAATTATTAATCTGTTTTTTAATATATTTTCTTATTTTTTCTTCATCACCTGAAGGGCCAAAAACAGAAGTTATTTCTTTTATTAATTTTTTCATTTAAAATTCCCCCTTATTCAAATCTTGCAAATATAATTTTATTAGTTTTTTTAAGTAATCATAGTCTTTAAGACTTATTAATGAAACTGGTGAATGAATATATCTAGATGGCAAAGAGATAACTGCTGAAGGAATACCTTCTTTAGTTAATGAAATTTCTCCTGCATCAGTACCACCAGTATTAGATTTTTTTATTTGGTATGGTATATCATTTTGTTTAGAAGTATTAATTATCCCCTGAATTATTTTTTTATTACTAATCAAGGATTTATCCATTATAGTTAAAGCTGGTCCTTTATCTAGTGATGAAGAGAATTCGTAGTCTTCACTTTCAGGAACATCAGAAGCAGAAGTAGATTCAATTATTAAAGCCATTGAAGGTTCAATATCAAAAGCAGCACGTCCTGCACCTCTTAAGCCTACTTCTTCCTGTACTGAAAAAACAACATATAAAGGAAAATCATATTCATATTTTAATAAATCAATGATTACAGAACAACCAACTCTGTCATCAAAAGCTTTTCCTTTTGCATGATTAATTCCTAATTGTTTAAATTTAGTTTTAAAACTAACAAAATCACCTAATTCAATATACTTTTTAGCTTCTTTTTTACTTGAAGTTCCAATATCAATATATAAGTTACTCCAGGGAATTGGGTTATTTCTTTCTGAGCTTTTTTGAAGATGTATTGCTTTTGATCCAATTACACCATTTATCTTATCATTTCCAACAATTACAGGTTTGGATACAAGAGATCTTTTATCTATATTACCTACGGGTCGAAAATTTAACAACCCATTACTTTCTATTCCTGTTATCATTAAGCCTACTTCATCCATATGTGCGCTTAATAACACCTTTTTTCCTTTCTTTTTTTTACCTTTAACAGCAATTAAATTTCCCATTACATCAGTCCATAATTCATCAACTTTATCTTCAATATTATCTTTAATTATATCTCTAACTTCTGATTCATTACTAGATACTCCAGAAGCTTCAGACAATCTTTTTAATAACATCTTAATCCCTCCACAAAATCAGAGTCTATCCTGGCAATAAATTGCGCAAGAAGTTTTCCACCAGATCTGACATCTTTCATTGATATAGTTTCTACAGAAGTATGCATATATCGTAGAGGAATAGATACTAATGCAGAAGCTACTCCACTTTTTGTTATCTGTATTGCCCATGTATCAGTACCTGCAGGATGAGGCCATGGTTCTACCTGATAAGGAATACCTATATCTTCAGCAATGCTTTTCATCTTTTTAAATATATTTTGATGGACATGAGGTCCAAAAGCTATTGCTGGTCCTTTATTCATTTCTACTACTAAATCGTTTTCTACTCCTGGCATATCACCATGACAAACATCAACTGCTATTCCAATATCGGGATCGATATTATATGTACTGGTATTTGCCCCTCTTACACCGACTTCTTCCTGTACTGTAGCAACTGCATGAACATTAACCTTTGATTTTAAATAAGATAGTTCTTTAAAACATTCATAAAGCATTACAACCCCTGCTCTGTCATCCAATGCTTTACCACTAACATATTCATTTTTAAGATTCATAAATTCTCTTTTTAAGGTTATCATATCACCAATAGTTATAATCTCTTCTATTTTTTCTTTTTTTAAAGATGTATCAATATATAATTTGTTTAATTTTGGCGATTTAGAACTTTCTTTATTATTTAGTAAATATGGTGATTTAGTGCCTATTATTCCAATAATATCTTCTTTCCCATGAATAATTACTTCTTGAGCCAATAAAGTTCGTGGATCAACTCCACCTATATTGGTAAACCTTATAAATCCTTTATCATCTATACTTTTTACCATTAAACCAATCTCATCCATGTGAGCTGCTAACATTAAATCAATTGTATCATCCTGCTTATTATCAGCCCATTTTGTTGCAGTTAAATTTCCAAGTGAATCTTTTGTGATTTTATCACTGTATGGTTCAAAAACTTCTTCAATAATATCAGCTAAATTTTTTTCATAACCTGAAATACCATTAGTTTCAGACAAGGTTTTTAAGAATTTTTTATTCTCCAAAATATTTCCCCCTTAATTAATTTTAAATATTAGAATATTTTTCAAAACCAGAAAAATTTAATTGTCTTAATGCCTCATACAAAACAATAGCTACTGAATTTGCAAGATTTAAAGACCTTGCATTTTTGTCAGCTACCATTGGAATCCTTATTGTCTTATTTAGATTATTTTTTAAAAATTTTTCTGGTAAACCAGCAGTTTCTTTTCCAAAAACAAAAAAATCATTTTTAGAATAATTCATTTCATGATAAGAATTAGGAGCTTTCTTTGAAGCAAAATATAAATTACTATCATTATGTTTTTTTAAAAATTCCTTGAAAGAATCATAATAATATATGTCCAGCATATCCCAGTAATCTAATCCTGCTCGTTTTAAATATTTATCATCAGTTGAAAAGCCCAAGGGTCTAACTAAATGTAATGAACTATTTGTTACAGCACATGTTCTAGCAATGTTTCCTGTGTTTTGTGGAATTTCAGGTTCAACTAATACAATGTTAATTTTTAATCACCTCTTTTTTAGTAATTTCTAAATTTAACCCATCATAGGCTAATTCTATATTATTAGGTAACATTTTATTTGTTTTTTCATGTTCCATTTCATGTGAAATATGGGTAAAGAAGGTTTTTTTAGGTTTTATTTTTTTTACAACTTCTAGTGCTTCTTCTAAATTCATGTGAGTAGGATGTTCTTCAAAGCGAAGTGCATCAATAATTAATAAATCAATATTTTTTATTTTTTTAAAAGTTTCTTTTGGAATATAACTGCAATCAGTAATATATGCCATATTCTTTATTTTATAACCAAATACATCCAATTCACCATGTTTTACTTTTAAAGGAGTAATAGAAATATTATTAAATTCAAATTTTTTCTTTATTGTATTTAAAGTTACCTGAGGAATTCCACCCCCCATTTGTAATGGATCAAAAATATAATCAAAAATATTTTTTATTTTATTCATAGTATCTTTATTCCCATAACAGGGAACAGAACTACCTTTTAGCCAATTAATAACTCGTATATCATCAAATCCCATTATATGATCAGCATGAGCATGAGTAAATAAAACTAAATCAATATTTGTAATATCATTTTCTAACATTTGTAATCTTATTTCAGGACTGGTATCTATTAATATATCAGTATTTTTTTCCCTAATGAAAATTGAAGACCTCATTCTTTTATTTTTGGGATTATTAGATCTACATGTCTCACAATTACAACCTACAACTGGTATTCCATGTGAGGTTCCAGTACCTAAGAATTTTATTAACAAAAATTACCCTCCCCAAACTACAAAATTTATAATAAATTTTTATATATTTTCTAAAGAAGTTAAAATGCCTTTTTCTCTTAAAAATTCCGCAATTTTTTTATATAAAAATACAGTTATACCTGAATTTATAAAAGCTTTAGTTAAATTAAAAGGTATAATCCCTGGTAATAACATATTGATAGTTTTTTCTTTAGGAATTCCATAAAAAATAGGATTCAAAAATACATTAGCTAATGACATAATCAAAGTCATAGAGATTGAACCAGCAATCAACCCTAAAATTGCACCTTTTTTAGAATGATATTTTTTATAAACAAAACCCGCTGTAGCAACTAAAGTTCCTGTAGCAATAAAATGCATTACCGCTCCAAATGGACCACCTAAACCGGTAAATAAAGCCATAAATACAGATAATAACGCCGTAGAAATTAAAGCGGGAACTGGTCCATATAAAAAAGATATGATTAAAATAGGAATATCACCAGGTTCATAAATTAAAAATGGTAAAAATAAGGGAAATCTTATAGTAATCATTAATATAAAAGATAATGCAGAAAGTACTCCAATATTTGTTATTTTTTTAATATCCATATTCACCCTCCATGTATTATTTTATATTTACTGTAAATTATAATTTGAAATACTACTGTTATTATAGAAAAATTTTATAATTTCTTCATAATTATAGCCTTTTTTAGCCATAGTAGCAGCAGCAGATTGGTCCATTCCAACATTATGGCCCCATCCTGCTCCATAAATTATTAATTTTTTAATATTACCATTTTTATCATAGATTTTATCAATAATAAATCTATTACTTCTTAATCCCCCCAAAGCACTTCTAATATAATCTTTTTCGACTTTATTTTTTATTAACTTATTAGAATTTGATTTACTACCTATAATTTCAATACTCTGGGCACTTCCTCCTTTACTTCTTTCTTTAACTATAATATTTTTAATATTATTAATATCAAATCTTTCTTTTATATAATCTATATCTACTTCTTTAATCCAGCGATAAATATTATCAAATGTAAGTTCACCACTAGAGTAAGAAGGAGGACTTGATTTTAACCAATTATTTAATTGATAAGGTGAAAGTGGAAACTCATATTTTTCATCTGTCATCGTACTAACACCACTTAAATATTCATGCTTATTTCCCCATACATCTTCACTACTTTCACAGTAACCACCACAATTACTACTAAATACAGCATCTATAACTCTACCATTATAATATGCAACTTCTTTTAAAGTTTCATTAACTGCTTTATACGTATTTTCATGTTCACTTTTAATACCATGATAGGCTGCACAATGAACACTATCACAAAGGTTATAACCTTCATTAAGATGCCGATTAAAATGTTTAAGGGTATAACTACGTGCAGCAATTGTTTGCGCTTTTAAAGCCTCTAATGGCCATAAAGCAGGCATTTCTGCTGGAACAACTGAATAAAGATATTCAGCCATGTCAATTTTATTTATTAAATTAAATTTCTTAGAATTCAATGTATATAATTCAAAATTCCCTCTATACTGTCTATCTTCACTACCGGCCCAAAAGTAACCTTCTCCATATGCTATATCATACATAATAAATATAGATTCCTTTTCTTGATTTTTAATTTTTAAATGATTATTTGTTTTAATTGTTTTTACAAGATTTTTTTCTCTATATATTTTATATTTCCCATCATTCCTAGCTATAGACCATTCTTCATTTTTATTTCCTTCGATTATAGTATTTTCATTAATAAAAATTTCAAAATTTTTATTAGATTGAAAAGATATCTCATCAACTTCATCTACTATACCTATTTTTATTTCTTTTAAATCTTCTTTTTGAGGAGTCTTTCTTATTTCCATCCATTCAATATTTTCTCTTTCTAATTTTTTTTCAGATTCTTCTTTTTTAGTTAAATAAGGAAAATCATTTTGTAATTTTTTAATCTTTTGTTGAGCTAAATCTTTACTTTTACCTGTACTTAAACTTTTTTTCCAATATTTATAGGCAGATGATTCATCATTTATATTTTCATAACTCTCAGCTAATGATGGATAAACTTTAGTAATATTATTATCTATTGCTATTACTTTTTCATAATAATTTATAGCCTCAATATATTCACCTTTAATTTTAAAAAGATTAGCCAGACCTAAATAATTTAAAGGATATTCATTATTTTGATCAATCCCGTTTTGAAAGGATTCTTCTGCTTTATTATATCTTTTTAATTCTTTATAATTATTACCTAAAATATAATAAAAATTTTCATTTTTAATCTTTTCGAAATCAAATTTAATATTATTTTCATTATTTAATAATTTTTGAAAATGTAAATTAGCGATACTATAATTTGCTAATTGATAGTTATATTTTCCTATTAAATAATTATAATAGTTATTATTTGTAATTTTTAATAATCTTATATAAGTTTCAAGTGTTTTTTCTAACTCTCCCTTTTCTTTATATAAAAATGCTAAATTTTTCAAATTATTTTCATTAAATTTACTTTTGCTCAATAAATCTTTATAATAATTAATTGCTTTTTCGTAATTCCCATTATAATAATTATCTATAGCATTCTGGGAGGTAGCAAAACTAGTAATATTAGAAAAAACAAATAAAAAACTTATTAAAAAAACAAAAGTAATAAAAAATATAATAGTTTTATCTTTCATTTTTACCTCCCTTAATTCATATTATTATAGTAAATCACTTGCAATTTTAGCCAATGGAGAACGTTCCCCTTTTTGAAGCATTATATGACCTGCAATTTCTTGATTATGAAATTTGTGAGCTAAATAAGTTAACCCATTTTTATAAAGATTCAAATATGGATTATCTATTTGGTAAGGATCACCAGTAAAAATTATCTTAGAACCTTTACCTGCTCTAGTAACTATAGTTTTCACTTCATGTTGAGAAAGATTTTGAGCTTCATCAACAATAATAAATTGATCTGGAACTGATCTTCCTCTTATATAAGTTAAAGCTTCTAACTGCATAAGGTCTTCTTCAATCAATTGATCATAAGTATAATCAGAATTTTTGTTTTGACTTAAAATAAATTCCAAATTGTCATAAATTGGTTGCATCCAGGGTTGTAGTTTTTCTTCTATAGAACCTGGTAAATATCCCATATCTTTCCCCATAGGAATCACTGGTCTAGCAACTAATAATCTCTTATATTTACCTTCATTTACTACTTTTGATAATCCAGCTGCAAGGGCAAGTAAAGTTTTACCTGTACCAGCCTTACCGGAAATTGTGACTAATTGTATTTCATCATTTAATAATAACTCAAAAGCAAATTTTTGTTCTCGATTTAATGGAGTAATTCCAGATGGATGTGCTTTAGAAAATATTAAAGACACAATTTTCTCACCATCATATCTACCTAAAGCAGTAGATGTACCATCATTAGCTGATAATTGTATAAAGTCATTATAGGTTAATTCTATCTCTTCATTTGCATCAAATTCTTTTCTTTTTAATTCATTATCATTATAAAATTTGTCAATTAAATTTTTACTTACATTAATATCTAAAAAACCAGTAATTAAATTTTCTTCATCAATTCTATCAGCTTTATGCTCTTCAGCTTTTATTTCAAAAGCATCAGCAATTATTCTTAAATTAATATCATTAGATACTAAAATAACTTCTCTATTTGGATTATCACGCTGTAAATGAATAGCAGTTGATATAATTCGATTGTCCATTTTTGTTGAACTTAAACCTTTAGGTAGTATTAAATCTTTTCCATTTATAACAATTCTAAGACTACCACCTTCTTCCAATTCCACTCCTTTACTTAGATTACCTTTTTCTCTTAAATTATCTAAAAGTCTAGAAGTTTCTCTAGCATTATAACCGATATCAGTATTTTTAGATTTTTGATCATCAATTTCTTCAACTACTGGAAGAGGTATAACTACATCATGTTCTTCAAAGGAAAAAATAGCTCTGGGATCCATTAATAAAACATTAGTATCTAAAACAAATATTTTTTTCATAATATCATTCCTCTCCAAATTTCAAACCACTCCCAAATAAAATAAAGGGAGTGGTTGAATATATTTTACCAAAGAGTTAAATTAGTTTCTTTATCTTTAGTTCTTATCTTTTTTTCACCTTTTATTTCTTCAACATAAAGTTCTGTGGCAAAAATTTTAGTACCTTCAGCTAAATGTCCACCATAAGTTTTGCCTTCATCATCTGCTAAAGCAATATGAGCATGAACCATTGGCTCACCATCAAGAATAGAAATATTTCCTAATAAACTAACAATTTCTAAATGTTGATTTAATTTAGTATATTCATATTCCTCTTCTTCCTGATTATAATAGCCTATTTTAGCCTCTGATACAGCTCCAATAGCTTTAACAATTCCTTTTTCAATATTATTTTTTTTAATAAATTTTGTAATTTCCTCTTCTAAATCTCCATCTTTAGGTAATCTTTCTAAAAACACTCTTCCTTTTTCAGCCATTGATTTTTCCTCCTTTAAATTATAATTTTTGTTCAATTCTATTAAGATTGTCTTTTGCTTTTTTATATTCAGAATCAATTTCTAAAGCTTTTTTATAACTCTCATAAGCTTTATCTAAATTTCCTAAATTTTCATAAGCTATACCTAAATTATTATATATATATGGTACTACAGGATCTAATGCCACAGCTTTTTCTAGAGAATCTTTTGCCTCGTTATATTTTCCCTGTAATAAATAACTATATCCTAAATTATTGTATATATAATAGTTATTTGTATTATATTCTAATGCTTTATTAAAACTATCAATTGCTTGATTATAATTATTTCTATCCATTTGAATTAATCCAAGTAAATTAAAGACCTGTTCATCAATATTTTCTTTGTTTTTTGCTTTATTTAATATTTCTTCTGCTGTTTCATAATTATTTAAATGATAATTTGCTCTTCCTAAATTTATCATGATTTTATAATGATTATTATTCAAATCATAGGCGATTTCAAAAGAGTCGGCTGCTTCATCATACTCTTCTAATTTAAGATAAGATAAACCTAAATAATAATGAACTCTAAAATCATCTTTTTTAGAAGCTGCATAATCTTCTAAATAATTAATCGCACTCTTATAATTACCATTTTGATATTCATTTATTCCATCAGTCAATTCATTTGCAGAAACACTTATTGTCAAAGTAAAAACCAAAATCAACATAGCTAAAAAATAAATTGTTTTTTTAAACATAAAATCTCCTCCTAAAAGCTTTTAATATAATTTATCATTTTATAGTAAAATATTCAACAAAATCAAAAGTTATTTTGATAATAATTACAAAAGTTTTTAATTTTACATTCTTCACATCTAGGATTCTGTGATTTACAAACTTCTCTACCATGAAAAATTAACCAATGATGCATTTTAGACCAATATTCTTTAGGAATTACCTCCATTAATCCCTCTTCAACTTCACGGACTTTATCAGACTTAACTAATCCAATTCTATTCGCTAATCTAAAAACATGAGTATCAACTGGAAAAGCATCTTTTGTAAAACCACAGGATAAAACAACATTAGCAGTTTTTCTGCCTACCCCAGATAAATCAGTCAACTGTTTTCTAGTATCAGGTACCTGGCCCTTATAATCTTCTATTAATTTTTTCGATGTTTTAACAATATATTTACTTTTGTTTCTATAAAGTCCAATTGATTTTATTTCTTCTTCAAGTTCCTCAGGCTCTAAAGAAGCAAAATCATCAGGACTATTATATTTATCAAATAAATTAGATGTTACTTTATTTACCTGTTTATCAGTAGTTTGAGCAGATAAAATTGTTGCTACTAATAACTCAAATTCATTATTATAATTTAAGGCACTTTCTGGATCAGGATATTTCGCTTCAAAAATATCTATAATTTTTTTTATGTTTTTTTGCATTTACGATCTCCTTTCTGGACATATCAATTAAAAAATGTTAATATAATTTTGCTAGCATAGGAGGTATAAAAATGAACAAAATATTAGGTATTGATATTGATGGTGTAATAACAAATGAAGGTTCGGCTAATGATAATATTTGGCATAATGCTTTGTGTAACCATTTTTCACAAGATTTAACAAGAGAAAAAAATGTTTATGATTTTATGGAAGCATATGGTTTATCTGAACGAGAAATGAATGAATTCATTAATGAAAAAATTTCTGATATTTATTCAAGTGTAAAAGCATATCCTGAAGCAATTAAAACAATTTCAAAATTATATAAAAATAATTTTGAGATACATTTAATAACAGCCCGTCACAAAGAATATAGAGAAATAACAGAAAATTGGTTGAAAAAACATTCTATTCCTTATCACAGTTTAACTCATGATGAACCAAAAGCTCCACTGGCTGTCAAAAAAAATATAGAACTCTTTATTGAAGATAATTTTGATAATGCCTTTGATATAGCCAGCAAAAATATAAAAGTACTTTTAATCAATAAATATCATAATTTGAATAAAGAACTAATTGAAAATATAAAAAGGGTGGATAATTGGCTTGATATTAATAATGAATTACAAAAAGTTTATTCTATTAATTCTCTCTAAATGCACTACCACCTATAAATTCTTTTATAATAGAAGTACTTGGTATATCTGGCTCAGGGATAACTTTAAAATACTCTAGAATTTCTATTAATCTCTGAGCTTCAAGATACCCATCATCATCTTTTTCAATTTCATTTAAAAGATTATAAGCATATTTTTTCAAAATTCCCATTTCATAAATCAATGCAGAATTGAACATTACATCTGCATTTCCTTGGTAAGGAAAAATATTATTTTCTTCACCTTTTCTTACATTAGGCCACCATCTAATTGTATCACTGGCTGAATGTCCTCTATAAAGACTATCTCTAACAATTCTCCTTAATAATCTAATATCAGAAGTTGGAAAACGATTATGGCTATCTAAATTCAATTGTGTTAATGCACTTACATAAATTTTATATTTATGATTTTGAGGAATTACTGTAGTTAACTTATCATTTAATCCATGTATACCTTCAATTAAAATAGGTTGTCTTTTATCTAATTTTATATAATCTCCATTAAATTCTCTTTCTCCTTTTTCAAAATTAAAATTTGGTATCTCTACTTCTTCTCCCTGTAAAAGTTTTAATAAATGATTATTAAATAATTCAAGATCTATTGCCTCTAATGCTTCAAAATCATAATTTCCATTTTCATCAAGAGGGGTATTTTCTCTGTCAACAAAATAATTATCAGTTGATATTGTAATAGGATTAAGTCCATTAATTTTGAGTTGTGTACCCAATCTATGAGAAAAAGTAGTTTTTCCTGATGATGATGGACCAGCAATTAAAATAATTTTTTTATTATTTATATTATTATTTATTTCATCTGCTATTTGAGCTATTTTCTTTTCATGAAGCCCTTCAGCAATTCTAATTAACTCATTATAATCTTCTTCAATTATTTTTTTATTTAATTCACTTGCAGTGGCAACATTCAATATATCTCCTAATCGTTCATATTCTAAAAATACATTTGCCAATTTCGGTTGATTTATAAATTCAGGAACTACTTCAGGATTTTCCGGTCTAGGATACATCAAAATAAAACCTGGTAGTCTATAATGTAGATCAAATAATTCTAAATAAGAAGTAGAAGGAACCATTTCATGATAAAAATAATCATAATAACCATCAATTTCATATAATACAAATTTTTCCTTTTCTAAATATTCAAGATTTTTTAGCCGCTCTTGAAAATCCTGTTTCTCATAAATTTTTTTAACTTCATTTTTACTAAAATGATGTTTTTTTATTTTAAAATCTTTTTTTACATATTCATCCATTTTACTTTTTATTTTTTTAACTTCAAATTGATTTAAAGGACAACCTTTTTTCAATTCACAATAAATACCATTAGATAAAGAATGTTCAATAGATAATTTGCATTCTGGATCAACATCATATACAGCTTTAGCAAGTAACATAAATAAACTTCTTCTATATATTCTATTTCCCATTTCTTGAGCTCTTGTAATAATTTTTATATTTTTATCCTCTTTTATATTTTTATTTAATCTCAATATTTCACCATCTTCAATAGCAGCAACAGCTATTTTGTAGCCTTCAATTTTATATTCATCCAAAAGTTCTTTAATAGTAATTGGATTACTTATTTCATAATTATTTCCATTTAGAGTTATATTAATCATATTTTCACCTCTGATATAATATTTTGGTTAATTCCTCTTTAGCTTCAGGAGATTTTTCCTTTTGTAGTTGATTTTCTATTATTTTATTATAGTCATCAGAAATTTCACTATATGTCCAATATGCATAAGCTCTAATAACTGAAGAAGAATGTCCAAATAATGTTTTTACTTCTTTAATATATTTTTTAAGATTAGAATTAGCTATAACAATAAGAGCATTTCGGATTAATATTCTAATACCACGCCAGCTTAAGGCAGAATTTTTCCACTTAGCTGGAAAATTATTTTTGGAAAAGTTTAAAATTGTTTTTAAATCTTCATTTAATTTTATCTCAAATTCATTGTGAATATCTGTTAATATATTTTTATTATAAGGACATATTTCCTGGCATTTATCACAACCCCACAAATTATCTCCTATTTTTTTTCGTTCTTCAACTGGAATAATTCCTTTTTTTTGAGTTAAATACCCAATACAATTATTAGGATTAATATGAAATTGATCAACTAAAGCATTCCCAGGACAAATTTCTATACATTTTTGACAGGAAGCACATTTTTTTTCAATTTTTCTATCAGGAGTAAAATCTAAATTAGTTATTATTTCTCCTAAAAATACATATGATCCATATTTTTTAGTAATTAAACTGTTATTTTTACCAATCCAACCTAATCCTGCTCTTTCAGCAATAGCTCTATCTAAAATTGGACCAGTATCAACATATGATTTGGTTTTAATATTTTTTGAATTATCTTTTAAAAATTTATCTAAAATATTTAATTTTTTATCAAAAATAAGATGATAATCTTTACCTAAAGTATAATTACTTATTGAATAATTTAAACTTTTTTTTCTAGTATTACTGTTACCATAGGACATAGCAAGTGAAATTATAGATTTTGCATTTTTTAAATGTTTTTGCGGATTAGTTAATAACTCTAAATCGTCATTAATAAAAGGTGACAATTCATTTTTTTCTTTTCTTTTTAATAATATATTTTTAATATTAGTAAAAGGTTCAGCAGTAGTAAATCCTACTAAATCAAAACCTATTTCTTTTGCTTTATCTTTTATTATACTTTTATTTATCATCTTTATTACCTCTTCATAATTTATTAATTATTTAGTTAAATTAGATAAAAATAGCCCAGACCTATATTTAAAGATCTGAGCTATCAAATTTAATTTATAAGTCTATATCATATTAATTGTTTCCAGAGCTATTATTTTCATTAGATGATTCTAAATTACTCTGCTCTTCTAATTGCTCCAAAATATCTTTTAATTCATTTATTTTATTTCCATATTCACCCCAGTTACCTGATTTTTGTTCCTCCAGGGCTTCATTATATTTCTGAATAGCATCACTAATTAAAGTTTTCATATCTCTTGTAGACATCTCTGTTCCAGGAAGAGTACTTTCAACCTGTTGCTCTTCTTCTACATCCAGTCCAAATAATTCTGCAAAAGCTAATTCAAGATTATCTCTCATAACAATATCTCCATCATAAGATACTACTACTCTTTTTAATTCAGGTAATTCACTCTGTTCTGCCTGTAAATAAATTGGTTCAACATATAGTATTGAATTTTGTACTGGAATAACTAAAAGATTACCTCTTATTACACTTGATCCACGCTGACTCCAAAGTGTTAACAATTGAGAAATATCTGAATCCTGATCAATTCTTGATTCAATTTGATTAGGACCATAAGTTAATTGATCTTTAGGGAAATTATATACAACTAAATCACCATAATTATCTCCATCCATTCGACCAGCCATCCAGGCAACCATATTATTCTTGTTAGCTGGAGTAAAAGGACGCATTAAAATAAATTCTTCTTTATTATTACCAGGTAATTTACTCATTATATAATATGGTTCAACTTTTATTGTATTACCAGCAAAATTTTCACTTGGAATATTCCAGAGATCTTCTTTATTATAAAATACTACTGGATCTTCCATGTGATAGGTACTATATAATTCAGATTGAATAGAAAATAAATCCTTTGGATAACGTAAATGTGCTCTTAAATTATCTGGCAATTCATTTCCAGAAATAAATAATTCTGGGAAAATCTTTTTATAAGTTTGAGCAATAGGATCAGTTTCATCAACTATATATAAATTTACATCACCATTATAAGCATCTACTACAATTTTTATAGAATTTCTTATATAATTAGTAGAATCACTCATTGGTTTTGAATATGGATAATTTTGAGATGTAGTATAAGCATCCTGAATCCAGAAAATTCTTCCTTCATGAATTACAGGGTAAGGATCACTATCAAATTTTAAAAATGGTGCTACTTTTCTTACTCTTTCTTTAATATTTCTATAATACATAATTTGACTTTCTTCATGAATATCACTATTTAGAAGAAATTTTAAATTACTGTGCTTAATAGCATAAATAGATTTTCTAAAGAAACTACTTAATTTTACACCTCCATTACCATCATAAGAAATATAAACATTGTTATCTCCCTGAGGATAATGAAATTCCTGAGAATTATTATTTGCAATTACATAGTTATTTGTTCTTTCTCCATAATAAATAGAAGCATTTTCTAAATTAATATCTGTTTCAGTTTTAGGAGGTATATCCTGAATATAAAATTCAGGTAAACCCTGTGGAGTAACTCTATTTACAGGACTCATAGCAACTCCATACCCATGAGTATATTTTAAAGTTTGATTAATCCAGGTTTGAGCCTGTCCTGATAAATTATTTTGATTTAATTCACGAACAGAAAGCATAACCTGTTTATAATCACCATCAATAGTATAACGATCTGTATCCATATTAGCAAATTCATAATATTGTCGTAATTCCTGTAATTGACTGTAAGTAGATTTTAAAGGACGAGGATCCCAGAGTCTTATATTAGAAATAACTTCTTCGTTTTCATAGAAATTATCTTGGTTTAAATTATTTTTCACTTCAAAATCTCTGTTATCTATTTTATCCAGCCCATAAGCTTTTAAAGTCATATCAATATTATGACTAATATATTGTTTTTCGAGTTGTATTTCATTAGGTTCAACTCTAAATTGTTGAACAAAAGCAGGATAAGCAGTACCAAAAATTATTGATGCTATTAGCCAAATTCCAACTCCATAAATAATAGTTTTGTAATTTTTTCTAAATAAACTAAATAATACTAAAACACCAATTGCTAATGCAATATAAAACAAAATTCGCAAACCAATTAAATTAGCATTTATATCAGTAAAACCTGCTCCAAAAACTAATCCTCTAGGAGAATATAACAAATTATACATTCCCAATCTGTAATCCCAGGCCTTAAGAAATAAAAAGGCTGCAATTAGAATTGTTATATGAGATTTAGCTCTAGTAGATAATTTAACACCTAAATCTTTTATCCCATTAATTCCAGAAGCCAAAATGTATATTATCCCAACAACGATGATTGTCAAAATAACTAAAACCATACCCATTTCTTTAACAAAACTTAAAAAAGGCAAACTAAAAACATAAAATGCAATATCTTTTCCAAAGATAGGATCAGTTGTATTAAATGGAGTTTGATTAAAATATTTTAATACCATTTTCCATAAATCCTGACTTATAGAACTAAATAAAAAACCTAAAATAACACTAATTAAAAAATATGTGTAGGTTAATCTTTTATTATTTAGCCATTTCATAAAACCATTATCTTCACCAGAAAATAATGATTCAACATTATCTCCTTTATCTACATTAGTATTTACTCTAGCAAATTCTAAAAATGGTTTTTTAGTAAATAGTAGATTACTAAAGATAAATACTGTAAATATGATACCAATTGCAATTCTTAGTCCATAATTTGAAAGTAACATAATTAAATAACTTTGAAGATAACCTAGATTTTTAAACCATAAAAGATCAGTATAAATTTTTGATCCAGCGAAAACTAAAATTAAAAAAGCAATCAAAATAGCTGAAATAGTTGCTATTAAAACACTAAAACTTTTTTTCATTCCAAACACCTCTCTTTTACATATTAACTAAAATATTATATTTAAGCATTAATAAACAACTTTGATTTTTAAAATCAATAAATAATCCGGTAAATCGAGCCTGCTTAAAGCAGGCTCGAAAAATACTTAATATTTGATTTTTTAATCTATTAATTTTAGTAATTCATCAACTTTATTTATTTTTTTTAACTCCTCATAAAATGATATAACCTGATCAATATCTATTTTTTTTGTAGTCAATAATTGTTTCTTTTTTTCATTGTTTTCTAACTTACCTTCTATTAATGTATCTTTTGGATCTGGTAATTTATTATCTAAAAATTGGTATCGAATCTTTTCACAGACAGGGCATTTAAAAGCAACAAAAGATCTACCTTTATATTCACCAATATTTTTATTGAAATGGCCAATACCTAATATATTTTTCCTCAATATTTCTGAACCGCATTTTTGACAGTATATCTTTTGCATAATCCCCTCTCCTTTCTTTTATTAGATTTGAATTTCTAAATTAAAATCTAATCATATAAATATATAAAACTTAATAAAACAGGGGACTTACAAAACTATATTAAACTAATTCACTTGCTCTTCTCTCTACTTCCTGAAAAACTTTGTTTTCTTCCATAGTCAATAAATTACCATCTTCCAAAACAACCTTACCATCAATAATTACTGTATTTACACTATTTGAATTAGAAGAATAAAATATATTGGATAAATTATTATGATGAGGATAAAAATATGAACTCTTATTGATATCTAAAAGAACTAAATCAGCAATATACTTTTCTTTTAATTTGCCTAAATTATCAATACCCAGCACTTTTGCACCATTAATTGTTAACATTTTTAATAAATCATTAGTATTTATTAAAGAAGGGTCTTTTTTATCAACTTTTTGAAGATAAGCAGCAATTTTAGCTTCTTCAAAAAGATCAAGGTTATTATTACTTGCAACCCCATCAGTACCAAGACCTATATTAATTCCTTTATCAATCAATTTAGTAATATTAGCTATTCCACTACCTAACTTCATATTACTCAGAGGATTATGAGCCACTCCTACATTATTTTCAGCAAGAATTTCCATATCAGATTCATCAAGATAAATACAATGTGCAGCTAAAATAGGAACAGAAAAGAAATTAACATCTTCTAAAAACTTTGTTGGACTTTTACCATATTTTTCTTTAGTTATTTTAACTTCATTTTCAGTTTCAGCAAGATGAGTATGAATAGGCACTCCAATTTCATCTGCTTTATTTACAATCCTTTTTAAATATTCTCGAGAACATGTGTAAGGAGAATGAGGGGCCAACATAGTTTTTATTCTACCATTAGCTTTATTATTCCATTCTTTAGCAAATCTAATTGAATTTTGAAGTCCTTTTTCTCCATCATTCTCTTCTATTAGGCCTTCGCTCAATACAGCTCTTATACCAGTTTCTTTTACTGCTTTTGCGATTTCATCCATAGAAAAATACATATCAGAAAAAGTTGTTGTTCCTGTTTTTATCATTTCCAATATTGCTAATTTTGTACCCCAATAAAAATCATCTTTTCTTAATCTACTTTCAAAAGGCCATATTTTTGTTTCTAACCATTCTTTCAATGGTAAATCATCAGCATATCCTCTAAGTAAAGTCATGGAAGAATGTGTATGAGTATTTATTAATCCAGGAATAGCTACTTTGTCTTCTGCATCTATTATTTTATCAAATTGTTTTTTGTTTTCCTGTTGTATTTCTTTCATTTTATTTATTTTTTCAATTATTCCATTATTTATTATTATATAACCATTTTTTATGACTTTATTATCATTATCAGCTGTATAAATTTCATCAATATTTTCTATTAAAATACTCATAAAAACCCTCCTAGATCAAAAATAAATAACAATCTATTAATCTTTAGCTCTATATATATACTTCTATAAATTTTTATAATTTCCTTTTCAAGTTAAAATAATTATTAATTATTTTTTATTGCATTAACAAAATAAGCTATACCTGAAATTATATTTAAAGGTAATGCTAAATATAAAATATAGTTAGATAAAATATTAAATTCAAATAACCTAGCAGCTAATCCTGCATAGAGAAAAGCAATCGACATTTTTCCCAATATTGAAGGATTAACAAAATTCTTACCAAGTATATATGCAATTGAGGTACTTAAAAATATAGTAGATTCTCTTATTAACAAAATAATCGCTATAAATCTAGGAATAATATCAAGATAAATTAGCATAGATAAAATACTAATCACAGTAAGTTTATCAGCTATTGGGTCTAAAAGTTTCCCAATTTCAGTTTCCATTGAATATTTTCTAGCAATATAGCCATCTAATAAATCAGTAGATGTTGCTATAATAAAAAGTATACCACTAAAAATATAATTGCCAATCAAAAATAAATATATATAAAATGGAATTAAAAAAAGCCTTATTAATGTCAAAAAATTTGGTATATTAAACATAAAAGTCCTCCTGAAACAAATCTTCGTTTATATTAATTTCTCAATATCATAATAAAGAAATTTAAGCACTGTGGTAAATAATTTTTAATCCACAGTGCTTATGTTATTAATGTTTATTCTTCATCTTCTGCAGTTTCATCAACAAAAACTCTTTCTGCTAATTTACTATCATACATATACAATCCATGACCTGAGTCTCCGATCATTTCTAATTTATCTATAATTTCTTCAGCAGAAGCTTCTTCTTCTACCTGTTCATCTACAAACCACTGTAAAAATGAGTTTGTTGCGTGATCGTTTTCTTCTATAGCTAAATCTACTAAATCATTTATCATTTTAGTAACTTTTTGTTCATGTTCATATGCATCTTTAAATGCTTCAATTGGAGTTTCCCATTCAGCTTTTGGAGCTTCTATAGAATCTAAAAGTACTCTTCCTCCTCTTTCATTTAAATAATCATAGAATTTTCTGGCATGTGTCATTTCTTCCTGAGCCTGAACGTCCATCCAATTTGCAAATCCTTCTAAACTCTTTGCTTCAAAATAAGCTGCCATTGCCTGATAAAGATAAGCAGAATATAGTTCAGCATTGATCTGATCATTAATCGCATTTTCTAATTTTTCACTAATCATATTATTGCCTCCTTTAATTTTAAAAATCTCTATCTTACTACTTATATTTTACATTTTTTTCAGATAAGTTGCAAGTAATAATTTAACTAGACTTCTCTATTTTAACTATTCTTAAACAAAAAAACACCTTCCAAAATTTAAGGAAGGTGTTTATCTACTATATTATTAGAATTATTATATTCCAAGATATGCTTTTTTAATATGTTCATCTTCAGCAAGAGTATCAACATCAGCTTCCATTTCTATACTACCATTTTCTAAAACATAACCTCTATCTATAACTTTTAAACCCTGTCTAACATTTTGTTCTGCTAAAAATACTGAAACATTATTCTTTTTTATTTCATTTAACTTTTGAAATAAATCAGTAACAAGAGAAGGTTGTAATCCAATAGAAGGTTCATCTAAAATTAATAATTTTGGATCTGACATTAATGCTCTTCCTACTGTTAACATTCTCTGTTGACCACCACTCATTGTTCCAGCAAGTTGTTTTTCTCTTTCTTTTAAAATAGGGAATAATTCATAAACAAATTCTAAATTCTCCTTAATATTATCACGAGCACCTGGTATATATGAAGCTCCCAGTTTTAAATTCTCCTTAACCGTCATTAGAGGAAATAATTCTCTATCTTGAGGAACAAGAGCAATACCTTTTTGGGAAGTTTTGTGAGTTTCTAATTCGGTAATATCTTCATCATTAAATATAATATTCCCATTTTTTATTTTAACAAGGCCCATTATTGCCTTTATAAGAGTACTTTTCCCTGCTCCATTAGGGCCAAAAATACCTACAGCTTCATTATTTTCTATTTTCATTGATAAATCCCAAATAACCTGTATTTTATCATATGATACATCTAAATTGTTTACTCCAAGCATATTAGTCATCCTCCCCTAAATAAGCAGCAATAACCTGTTCTTCTTGAGAAACTTTTTCATATGGTCCCTGGGCTATTATTTCTCCTCTATCTAAAACAATAACTCTACTAGTTAATTCTTTTACAACTTTCATTATATGTTCAACAACGCAAATAGCTATATTTCTTTCACGAAGCTTTTTTACTATTTCAATGATTTCCCAGGTTTCTTCACTATTTAAACCTGCCATTACTTCATCAAGAAACAATAATTCAGGGTCTGAAGCTAATGCTCTGCCAATTTCCACTTTTTTCAATTCCAGAACTGTTAATTCATCAACAGGTTTATTTATATTATCAAAATTTAAGAAATCACAAATTTCTTTAGCATATTCTCTTCCTTTATTTAAATTCTTTTTTTGTCCAAACAATGAACCAACCATTATATTTTCAATAGCAGTAAAATCTT
>Ga0209931_1000285_pt1 | contig 30907 bp, 26 predicted proteins | sample SalPonR1_B_D1_MG_FD_185697 | JGI IMG/M metagenome (GOLD analysis project Ga0209931, IMG submission 185697) | Salt pond soil microbial communities from South San Francisco under conditions of wetland restoration - Salt Pond MetaG R1_B_D1_MG... ...
TCTTCATACAATTCTTGAACAGTATCACAAAGAAACGGGAAGTAAAAAAGCTGCTCAAATTCTGGATGAATGGGATCGCCACAAACGCAGCTTTATCAAGCTGCTGCCCAAAGGTGTTCTTGCAAAACGGGAAGAAGAGAAAACTACAGAAGAAGTGAAAAATGAAAGTGCGTAATGTATTGAGGCTCTCAAAAAAGGGCGTCTTACTGCATAAATGCTATCAATTTCGTCATACCGGCCCCCGATCCGGTATCTCCTGACCATAACAACGATTAGAGATCCTGCATCAATTACAGGATGACTTTTGATGGGGGTTTGCAAAGCTCTCCTCAAATCTCTTATCTACCTCAGGTAGCCCAACTTTTTTAACTCCCCGGCCACATCATCGCCCAGATGATAGCATTGCCGGTCATGAAGAAGGTATCCGTTATCGGCCACCTCGCTTACATAACGGTGCATATGATCGGTCAGCAAAATCCCCTTTCCTTTATCCTTCTCACCCCGGATGCTATCTATGATCAAATCAACTATTTTTGGCTCCACACCGCTGAATGGCTCATCCAAAAGAAGAAAGTCCCGGTCCAGGCTAAACAGGATCGAAATTTCCAACAACCGCCTCTCCCCTCCTGATAGCTGGTTAACTTTTTGATTGGATGAACTACCTATTTTCGACTCAGATATCATCGCTTCTATTGATGGAAAGCGATCCATAACACGAGATACTTTAATATCTCCGGGCAACATAGAGTCCTGTGGCAGATATCCAATCCGTCGAAACCGTTCTCTTAATGATTTAGAATGAATCCGCTTTCCTTCAATCATTGTGATGCCACTGTTGGCTTTAATCTGCCCTGAAGCAATTTTTAGCAGCGTAGACTTTCCCGACCCATTCCGGCCGATAAGAGCCGTAATAGTTCCATGATGAAGCTCCAGATAAACACCACTCAGAATCTTCAGTGCAGGCACACTGAAGAATATACTATCAAGTACCATTGAATCATCTTTTTTCATATCAGCAGCATTAAGATGGGCGGTATTAGCTGGAGAGAAAAAAACATCAACCCAAGAATCAGAAATTTAGAGTGCTGTAGATTATCAAATAATGGCCACAGCTGTTTTTTTCTAAAATCGTACCATGTAAATATTGCGCCGGCCAGTCCGCCCAGAAATACTGCTTTCGGAAACAGGTTGGGGAAGTCTCCAAATCCTGCATAAGGAAAAATGATAAACCCCACAAAGAAGATGAACGAGTTGATATAGTACTTTCTGACCAGATATAGTAACATGAATATCTTCTCTCATTTCGAGATTGAGAATTGGATAACTCCCCTTAATATCTGTTACCAATTTGGTATTACCAACTCCATGTTCAGGTTGGGTTTTAGGTTTAGACGAAAGATGAGTCATTCATCTATCATCTTGTTACCAGCACCCTTTTTACATTGAACCATAAAATCCAGAAAGGCCCGGTACTATTGTGCTGTCAATCAGCCGGAATAGTTCTCGCCTGTAACTTCGCGTGCCGGAAGCACCATTGCGGGTTGTAACTGCAATCACAGCTTCAATTTCCGGAATGATCAGGATATATTGCCCGCCATTTCCATATGCATACACCATCTCAAGCCCTGCAGATTCCCGTCGAAACCATAGATATCCATAGTTAATCACGCCCGGTCTTCGACCTGTTACCGGGGTAACAGATTCAACTATCCACTCCGGCGAAACCAGCTGCTCCCCTTCATATTCGCCCATATCCATCATCAGCTTTCCAACTTTGACCATATCTCGAGGCCTGAGCGCCATGTTATTTCCACCAAGATAAAATCCCTGAGGGTCTCGATCCCAGCCGCCAAGTTCAATATCCATGGGATTAAAGAGATACCGATTAGCAAATGCACGGGTTGACATTCCCGTCGCCCGCGTCAATATCACAGAGAGTAGATGTGTGTTTCCTGTACTGTAGTTTCGGTCTATTCCCGGCCGGCCTGTCATCGGTCGGTCGAGTTTATACTCGATCCAATCATCGCTAATAACCCATCGGCCATAGCTGCCCCTGCTGGTTGACGCTAACCCACTTCGCATGGTCAAAAGATCGCCAATTGTAATCGCCATTTTTACTGAGTCGGGATTGCTTGAAAAATAAAACGGAAAAAACTCCCCGATCTGCTGATCAACTCCTTCCAGGTATCCCTCTTTGATTGCAATACCCACTAGAATCGAGAGAATACTTTTCGACGCTGATTTAATGTTATGTGTTCGATTGGCATTCATCCGTCCGAAATACTGTTCCTCCAGAATTTCTCCGTCCTGAAAAATAACCAGGCTGCTGATCGGGCCAAGCTTTTCTACTGACTCAGTAATGGACGTGAGAGAGTCCCGGGTAACTTCCGACACTCTGTTTGCAGCAATAGTAACAGGATCGGGCGCTTGGTAGGCAGCTTCAGATTCATCTTCTTTTTCATATACGTTACTTAAGGATGACTTATCGATCAGAAAAGCACCTGAGGCAAGAATAGCTAGTAGAATACCCATTGGCAGGTAATACCAATTTTTGAAATTATTCTTTTCTTTCATGTTATATGGCCAACAAGCAGTCTTACATTAATTCTCAACTAATAAATAACTCAGAGTTGAAGTAACCCGTTCATGATTAGTAATTTCTAAAAAAGATGTTTAATTGAGTATGTACGGCTGGTTTAAAATGAAATCTCTGCAATAACCGGTAGATGGTCTGATGGAAACCTCCCGTCATACCTATCATCCGCAATTTGATGCGATAGAACACTTACGTGGTTATTCACAAAAATATAATCAATCCTTGATTCCTCAGGCTGTAGCGTCTCCCAGTCGCTAAACGATGCTGTCGGTCCCTCATGTCTGTCCTCCGACAAGTACCTTGTATCGTTGAGTAATGGGGAGCCGGCTAAGACAGCATAGGCATTGGATTCTTCTGTGACATTGAAATCGCCGGTCAGTAAAACAGGAATACCCTCACCCAGGTCTTCAATAAATTCGGCTATGAGCCGTGCACTTTCAACTCTGGCTACTTCCCCTCTGTGGTCAAAATGTGTATTGATGATATAAAACTCTTGCCCTGATTCCTGATCACTCATCCTTGCCCAGGTGGCGATACGGGTAATTGCGGCATCCCAGGATTTGCTGCCGGGACGCTGAGGCGTTTCAGACAGCCAGAATGTGTTTGTCGATATCAAATCAAACCGGTCTGTTTTGTAGAAAACAGGTGAGAACTCACCTTGTTCTTTTCCATCACCTCGACCCACGCCAACCCACGAATATCCCGGCATTCTTGCCTGCAGCTCATCAAGTTGATGTTTTAAAGCTTCCTGCACACCAATGATATCCGCGCTGTAAATATCCGCCATCATTTCTGCAACGTGATCTTTGCGGTTCGGCCATGCATTAATACCATCGTCTGGATTGTCGTATCGAATATTGTACGACATTATCGTGATCGTGGATGATGAATCTGTTACCATTTCATCACCAATCGCTTGGTCTGTTTCCAATTGTGTGGCAGACAGAAGTGTAAAAAGGAGCGTATAAATAATTTTCATTGCACTGTAATTTGTTCTGACATAGCATGGATTAATCACAAGAGCCGTTAGTTGAGTAGCTAATCAGTATGAGATTCATTCTCAGTTTCAGAATCTTCATTATCAGACCAATACTTTTGAAGATAATAGCCAATCAGAAGCAAAAGTGCGCCAAAGCCCATAAACAGTGGAATGCGAAGCAGTGCACTTGTCTGACTAAGATCGACGAAAAATAGTTTTCCAACCACAATCAAGAGGGTGATCATACCAACAGTCCTGAGTTTTGACTGTTTATACCAAAAACCTGATACAAGAATAAAGACCGAATATATTCCCCAGGCTATCGACGTGATCATCTGGCCATTTTCGAGAATAGTAAGTTCTTTTGCCATCCAAATAAGAACACCAATGTGTGCGATCAGTTTATAAAAATCGGCCAGCGTCCTCACTTTCAGATATACGGGAATGATCAGGCCGGTTGATATAAGTATAAACAGCTCAGTCAGCGCAGCTGTGTTAAAGATTGGAGTTACTGGCGTTGCAGCAAACATCAGCTCAACACCCATCATAAGCCAGGCTATCACGACTAGCAGATGTGATCCAAGCGAAAGAATTTGACCGCTAAATCTTGTGGCAGCATATCTTAAGGCGATTGCTTCGAGGATGATGACGATCAGCAGCATGTTCCCCTCAAAAAACAGGAACATTGCCTGGGTAAAAAGAATAAGGGCGCTAAACATATGCGTGGTAGACATTTCACGCAGACCAACCCGGCGCAGCGGGAAGCATATTGCGGCCGTGACAGCTGCTCCGAACATCGCCAGAAATCCAAGACTCACATCGCCCAGATCCCAAACACCATGCGTATATTGTACGGCAAGCACAGGTATCAAAAGGGCCAGTGCTTGTATATGCGGACTCTCACGTCTGCGAACTTTCTCGGTCCCTGCCCGTGGGTCATCAGGGCTTTTGAAAACATCCATTGGAGCATTTTTCAACTCTTTTACAACCGGAAGCAGCCATACCAGACCCAGCATGTAAATCAAACCGCTTTGAAGTACCCAGCGATCAAAAAACAAAGGTTCGGATACGTCTAATACATTCGTTACCAATGCAACCGACAATACAAGGCCACCCCCAATAAATTGGCTCCACAACAGAGATCCCCATTGTTTAAACTGATAGATGGCTGCTGCACCTGTCATGATGGTACACGAGTAAAGCATCAGAAGTAATAGTGAGCCCTCACCACTGTAAAGCATATATGGAGTTGCCAAACCTCCCAGGGTTCCAATCAGTGCAAGTGTAGCAGAATTTTGGCGAATGGAGGTTCCAAATGAAAGCACAGTCACGGCAATCATAAAACTAAAAGCAACCGGGTAGGTTATGAAACTGTAAAGCTGAAACGTGGCAAAGCCCGTGATATAAAAAGCCCCGACGCCGGCCCCCATTAAAAACGGCCTGATTTTATCGCCGGTAAATCTTGTAAATCCAAGCCAAAACAGGATACCGCCAAGAAAAAGACCAAACGCACTTCTGATGGGTGGAATCAGCCATCCCTGTTCAATCGAATAATTAAACAGAAAAATAACGCCGAGCAACAGTAATGCCACCCCCATCCAATAGAGCCAGTTTTCCTTAAGAATAGCCGGCATGGTGAAGGCGTCCGTAAAACGATCTGCTATTCCAGGGCGGTTTTGTGATGTATTCTGTCGCCTCGAAATATCTGTAAAAGCTGAATTATATTCAGGTGTATTGGCCTGATTTTCTCCACGGATGACATTTTCAAGGTGTTCGACCCGCTTCTCAAGTCTCTCGATGCGATTCAGCTCTGACTCATTATCTTGTTCCTGATCCATCCTCACCTGCCATTTTGTTGTTTAGGCAATACCGCTCTTTAGGTTATTAAATTTGTAGCGTAACGCACAAAGAAATACAATCTACACAAATAGAACTCATTTCAAAATTTAATAGATGTTGATCGTTACCTCTATTCCCAACAATTCCCTAAAGAAATATTTTATCTCTCATCTTTAGACTAAACCCGAACCCGAGACGCTTCATGCACATACTCCGCCAGCCGGCGGATTCAGACGTTTGAAGGTCTTTTTATCTATCATCTCTGGACTCAAGACTCGCGACTAAATTTTCCCCCTAAGAGGTTCTCATCAATTGTACCGCGTCTTTGCCCACTATATTTCTAAGACCATTAAGCAGATCATTATTCGGCTCAACCACAAATTTTCTAACGTTCATGCGCAGCGGCCCTTTTGCATGTTCGCTCTCCACCCGAAGTGTGACCGGCGTTTCGCCTTTGTGAATGCTCATTAGCGTGGCCATATTTTTGAGGTCATCGTGTGACAGGGAGCTGGTTTGAAGCTGCAGTTTCAGCATCAGCTGATTCTGAAATTTCTCCCGAAGATTTTCAACCCGCTCAAGCGTATTCGCCATGATTTTAGCCGGGCCGCGTTTGCTCAAGGTTCCATCAAGCAACACAATGGTGTCATCTGACAGTAACCCCTGGTGGCGATCGAATACCTCACTAAATACCAGTACTTCCATTGCGCCGTGAAGATCTTCAATTTGCACAAACGCCATCGGACGGCCTTTTTTGTCCGTTACCTGCTTCACATTGGTAATGATTCCCACAATTTTAATCTGTTCACGGTCATTCATTTCCGAAATTTTATCTTCGGCAAGTGTATGTGATGCAAACAGGCGTATATCTTCCCGATAGCGGTCCAGCGGGTGGCCGCTCAGGTAGAATCCAATCAGTTCGCGCTCACGGTTCAACCGTTCAATATTCGACCATTTCGGGCATTCTCTCAGTTTTGGTTCATCCAGTGATATTCCATCAGCCGTTTCACCGCCAAACAGACTCGCCTGGTTCAACCGCTCCTCCTCCTGCTTCCTTGAGGCGTAGCTAATTACATCCTCAACGCTGGCCAAAAGCTGTGCCCGGTTTTCATGAAGCGTATCAAACGCGCCGGCCTGAACCAAACTTTCAATTGTGCGCCGGTTGCAAACCCGTGTATCGATTCTTGATGCAAAATCGAAAATGGTTCGGAACTCGCCCCGCTCTTTTCGCTCCTTAGCAATCTGCTCAATGGCGCTGCTTCCAACCCCTTTAATTGCTGACATACCGTACTGAACCCGGCCATTACGGACCACAAATTTGCCTTCTGCGGTATTGATATTCGGTGGATCTACCGGAATGTCCAATCGCTGGCACTCTTCAATAAAGAACGACACTTTTTTGATGTCGCTCATATTGTGGCTCAGCACGGACGCCATATATTCAGCCGTAAAGTTGGCCTTGAAGTACATTGTTTGGTAAGCTACTACAGAATACGCCGCGGAGTGCGACTTGTTAAATCCGTAACCTGCAAACAACGCCATCTTATCGAAAACGTCCTTGGCGACCGCCTTGCTGTAGCCGAGATCTTGTGCCTGTCGCATAAATTTCTCTTCCTCAGGCGGCAGCAGATCGGCTTTCTTCTTACCCATGATTCGCCGCAGCACATCCGCTTCACCGAGTGAATAGCCGCCCATTTTCTGAGCCACCATCATAATCTGCTCCTGGTAGACCATAATCCCATGGGTAGGCTTAAGAATACCCTTCAAATCCTCATGGGGATATTCGACAGTCTCTTTGCCATGCTTCCGGTTGATGTAATCCGGAATAAACTGCATCGGGCCGGGACGATAAAGTGCGTTCATGGCGATCAGGTCATTGATCGTTTCCGGTTTGAGGTCCTTCAGGTGCTTACGCATCCCTTCTGACTCAAACTGAAAGACTCCTATCGTCAGCCCCTTTTTGAAAAACGCAAATGTCGTTTCATCATCCAGGGGGATATCGTCGAGATTATACTCTTTTCCGTGATTGTCTTTCACCTGCTGGATTGCTGTTTTCAGGATGGAGAGCGTTTTCAGGCCCAGAAAATCCATCTTCAGCATCCCGGCATCTTCAATTACCTTCCCGTCAAACTGAGTGACATACAGGTCGGCGTCTTTAGCCGTTGCAATCGGAATGTAGTTGGTAAGTTTGTCAGGTGCGATAATCACACCGGCTGCGTGAATTCCTGTATTACGAACAGATCCTTCAAGCGTTTCCGCCATCTGAAGCGTCTGCCCTTCCAGGTCATCATTCTTCTTGATATTGCTGAGTTCACGAACTTCCTTGAACGCGTCTTCCAGTGAAATCCCGATGGTTTCAGGAATAAGCTTGGCGAGGCGATCGGCATCCGGGAGTGGCAGATCCAGCACCCGGGCCACATCACGAACCGACGACCTTGCAGCCATCGATCCAAATGTAATAATATGCGCTACCTGTGATTTCCCATATTTATCGACCACGTAATCGATCACACGCTGACGACCATCATCGTCAAAGTCGATATCAATATCCGGCATCGACACACGCTCCGGGTTCAGGAACCGCTCAAAGAGCAGATCGTACGCCAGCGGGTCGATATTGGTAATACCCGTACAAAATGCCACGACAGATCCTGCAGCTGATCCACGGCCGGGACCTACAAATACATCCATCTCACGTGCCTTGGCGATGAAGTCCTGGACTATCAAAAAGTAACCCGCAAAACCCATCTCCCTGATAATGTTCAGCTCGTGTTTAATTCTGTCCATCACCTCGTCATTCAAATCATCATAGCGATCCCTGGCCCCCTCAAGCGTAAGGTGACTCAAATAATCATCTTCTGTTTCAAAGCCTTCCGGCAAATTGAAATTCGGCAGAATCACATCCCGCTTCAGGTCAATCGGCTCCACCTTATCCACGATCTCCTGCGTGTTGGTGATCGCTTCCGGCACGTCGGCAAACAGCGCCTTCATCTCCTCCTGCGTTTTGAAGAAAAACTTGTCGTTCGGAAATCCAAACCGGTATCCGCGTCCCCGCCCGATCGGCGTACTCATCAGCTCGCCGTTGTCGATGCAGAGCAGTGCATCATGCGCTTTCGCATTTTCCTGCTCCATATAAAACACGTTATTGCTGGCTATCACTTTGATTCCGTGCTTTTTCGCAAATCTCAGCAACACTGAGTTTACCCTCTCCTCTTCCTCGAGACCATGACGCATCAACTCGATATAGAGATCATTACCGAACAGGTCATGCCACCATTTGAGTGCCTCTTCAGCCTGCTCTTCACCTTTATTAAGAATCAAGTCGGGAACTTCTCCCTGCAAACCGCCTGTAGTTGTGATGAGGCCAGACTTGTATTTCTTCACAAGCTCACGGTCTATCCGTGGAAACTTATAGTAGTATCCTTCAATAAAGCCGAGCGAACACATTTCCGCCAGGTTTTGATACCCTTCGCGATTTTTTACGAGGAAAACCTGCTGATATCGTTTATCCCGGTGATCGCGTGTAAATTTCTTTTGATGCCGGTCTTCAACAAAATAGCACTCGCAACCAATAATTGGCTTGATGCCGGCGTCGTGTGCCTTTTGAACAAAGCTGAAGGTACCATACATGTTACCCAGATCGGTAAGTGCCACGGCGGGCATCCCGTCATTCTTCGCTTTTATGACCAGATCATTTATTCCGGCGGCCGCTTCGAGTACTGAATATTTTGAGTGGGTATGAAGATGACTAAACGACCCGGTAATCTTAGCGGCATCAGCACCTGATACCGGCAAATCGATCGATGAATCATCACTATCGTCCTCCCCTGTAACACCACGGCGTTTCAGTTCTTCAACCTTAGGCATATAGTGATCCTGATCGATCAGATCAGACGCTTTTTTCTCTAATTCCAGGTCGTTTGGCAGCTGCGGTTTGATCACCCGAAGACGAACCAGCTCCAGAAAAGCCCGGGCAGTTGCATCCACATCGGCGGCAGCGTTATGAGCCTCTTCAAAACCGACGTCAAACAGCTTGCCATGAAGCTCTGCCAGAGTCGGCCATTTGTAGCGGCCGCGTCCACCGGGTATGGCACAAAATTCGGTGGATTCATCTTTGGTGTCGATATCAAGTTTTTTGTCCAGCGGATTTTCCCGCTCCATCCGCAGGTACTCCGCTCCCATTATATTGAGGTCGAAGTCCAGGTTGTGGCCAATTACGAAGGTTGCCCGTTCCACGTCTTTGTTAAACGCGTCCATCACATCATTCAGCGGAATCCCCTCTTCCCGCGCACGCTCAGTCGAAATACCATGTACTTTCTCAGAGTTGAACGGAATCGTAAATCCATCGGGCTGTACAATAAAGTCGCCCTCTGAAATCAGTTTACCAGAGTGATCATGGAGCTGCCAGGCGAGCTGCACACAGCGAGGCCAGTTCTCAAAATCGGTTCGCGGAGCGCTGTAGTTTTGTGGTAAACCGGTCGTTTCGGTATCAAAAATCAGGTACATAAAAAGAGGAGTTGCTGATGGTGTTTTTGCTAAATCGACAGCTTAAATATAAACGAGATTTGAACCATTCACAGACAAAGTTCAGTAATTTTACAGATGTGCTTATTTATCAGTTTAGTACAATTTATAACCTGTATTTATATCTGATATCCAAAAAATAAAAGCATCGAGGCAAAATATTAAGAATAATGTCTGCACGGAATAAGGATATTTTTCCCGAGGCTTAAAAAAACAAAAAGCGTGAAAAGATTCTACTCTTAAAACTCAATTCCGGTCAGAAACTCTTTCCAGCTCTCCGCATACAGATCTCTCGACATCGAAAACCACGTGTTATGCCCGCCCTGAAGCTCAACAAAGGTTACATTACGGCTCGCGTCTTCCTTAGCAATTTGATAAAGTTCTTTGCCATGTCGGTAGGGTATTATTCGGTCACTTTCTGAATGCATGATCATAATGCGTTCTGCTTTTGCCTTCTGCAGATCTTTATTCACCGGGAAGCCGACCGCTACCAGGAAACGGGGAATAAACGGGTAGATATCGTTAGCAACCTCTTTTCCGCTCAAAAACGCTGAATGGAGGACAAGTCCTGAACTTTCAAATTCCGATGCCTGACGGGCTGCAACTGCACCTCCAAGCGACTGTCCATAAAAAATCATTTGACTCACTGAAATCTCAAGTTCACCTCTCAGATAGTTAATGACAGATCTCCCATCAACATAGATTCCTTCTTCCGTCGGGGACCCGTCACTTTTTCCATAGCCCCGATAATCGTAAAGAAATACTGCTGCACCCTGGTTTGCAATCACACCCGCAATATCCACCCTGCCGCTGATGTTACCTGCATTCCCATGAGAATACACAACCACTGGTTTATTTCCTGATTCATGATCACCAATCATCCAGCCATGAAGCAGCAAGCCATCAGGTGTTTCAATACGGTGTTCAGTCCAGGGCAGATCCAGACTTTCGGGTGTATCCCAAATATCTTCTGAGGGGTGAAAAATCATTTGATCTTGCAGCAGTGTGATAATTCCCACGATAAAAAGGTATCCTATGAGGGTTAATAGCAGTAAATTAAGTAATCTCTTCCACACAAATATATATGTTGGTTATTGCTTACGAATGAACGTACTACAATCTTTTGCAAAAATCCGGACAAGTCAGCGAGGAATGACGCGCTTTTTCGGAATCGGGAGATGCCGCATCAGGTGCGATATGACGCTTTGGTTATACTCAAATTCTTTCAACTGTCATCGCGGACTTGATCCGCGATCTCCTGTTTTTGTAAAAACATTGGTTTACTAATCCCCAAATCGAGACGCTTCAAGGCCCTGCGGACTCTTGGAGGTCTTTTATTTCTCAGCCTGATCATCAAACCATAAGGATTCCTTTACTGAGATACCTCGGCTCGAATCGTAAAAGTTTGCTGCCATTCGTCATAATATACGTTCAGCAAATTGGGCTGGCAACAAACTTGGCAATCCTCAATATATTGCTGCGACTTTCCCTGAGACGGATCTACAAATGTGCTGTTGATTTCGCCACAGTAAGCGCATGAGTAGTTTATGCTTTGAGTTGTATTGGAGTGATTGTACTTCATTAGTTTTTTATTGTAAATCGTAAATCGTGAAACGTGAAAAGGTATAAGGCAAAAGTGAAAAGCCGGCTTTTGAGTTTCAAAACAAGACCAGTCTCGGAATCCAGATACAGTTCTTCCTTCAATCACAGTAAAACACCTAATTTTTGGATTCGCTTTTCACGTTTCACCTTTCCCGTTTCACTCTCAAATCTCAAATTTACCCACCTAATGCCTGACCTCAAACCCTTCAAACGACTCCTCCAGCGCATTACTATCCTCATCAACCGACAAATCATCCACCCTTGCACTTCGCGGGCCTTTTTTCATCTCTTCGAGCATTTTATTTACGTTATCTTCTTCTCCGACAAATACAGCCTCCACATCGCCGTTTTGCAGATTCTTCACCCATCCGTTTATGTTGAGCCGTTTTGCATTCTGTTTTGTAAAATGCCGGAAACCAACGCCCTGAACCCGGCCTGAAAGTCGCACATGTTTTTTAGATTGATCCATAATGGTTGAATCTTTTTATTCTTATTATCTTGAAGGTCTACAGAGGGTTTTTCAGAACCTTGGATTTTATTTAATGTCAAGGCCTGAGGGAGGTTGAAACCACAACATATTCTTATATGTGAGTATTTTAACCAACCGATAACGCCGACAATGGGCAAAAGACCTGTTCTGAAAAGTTCTCTAACTCTGAAGATATTCATTCATGACTCTTACACAACTTAAATATATTGTTGCAGTAGACAAACACCGACATTTTGCAACGGCGGCAGAAAAAAGTTACGTCACACAGCCAACACTCAGCATGCAGATCCATAAACTTGAGGATGAGTTGAATGTCGTGCTGTTCGACCGTTCAAAGTCGCCTGTGGTTCCAACTGAAATTGGGGTGAAAGTTCTGGACCAGGCGCGTATCATTTTGCAGGATGCACGTCGAATTACTGATATTGTTCAGTACCAGGAAACATCACTTAGCGGAACATTTCGTGTTGGTGTTATTCCAACCGTGGCTCCATATCTAGTCCCCCGTTTTTTACATTCATTCCTGAACGAGCATCCTGATGTAGAACTCGTTTTTGAAGAGGCTCTGACAAATGATGTCATCGAGGGTCTTGAAAACGACGAGCTTGACGCAGGCATCATTGCCACCCCTATAAAAGCGGCCCATATCTATACCGAAGATCTTTATGTTGAACCCTTTGCGGGATATTTATCCACCAGTCATCCGCTAGTGCAGAAAGAAAAGCTTACGGTTGATGACCTTGATCAAAGCAATATCTGGCTCTTAAACGAGGGACACTGCTTTCGGGATCAGACCGTAAAGATTTGTAAGGAGTCATCAAAAAAGAGTAATTCTGCGATTGAGTTTAGAAGCGGAAACCTTGAAACCTTAAAAAAACTGGTAGAGCAAAACTACGGCATGACCCTTCTGCCCTGGACCGCCACTCAGCACTTTGATAACAATTGTTCCAACGCCGTACTCAAGGATTTTGAGGAACCTGTACCGTCACGGAAGGTGCGGCTTGCTTACGGGCGAAAACATCTGAAGCAAAATATCCTCAAAGCATTTCGAGAATCAATTATGGATTCTGTTCCGGAAGAGCTTTTGAAAACCGATCAACGAATGGTGATTGAATAGAATTAATTCAAGGCCTCTTATGCTCACTTCATTTTCGGTTCAGTGGTTTACTGCTTACTACGTTTCACTGGGAACCCTGCTGATTGGTTATGGGCTTTACCTGATCACAAAGCAGCATCAAATGGCAAACTACCTGCTTGAACTGGCCGCCACAACGGAAAATGCGCCAAGCATATTCCGGTCTGTTCTTAAATATCTGCTTCTTTTTACCTTGCCCGGACTGATCCTCTCTTTTTATCCATTTTCATGGATAGAACTCATCTTTACGATCTGGAGCCTCATCATCATATACACTGTGGGACAGATGCTTCTTCAATGGCCTGTTGTATCAAAACAAATTCTGGCAGCCAAAGGAGAACTCCAGAAAAAAATACGTTTCGCCGGAATCAATATGGTTTCTATTGGCGTTGTAATGTTCATGCTATGTTATATTCTTATTTCTAACAGCTGACCATTTCTATGCGCCTCAAAAAAGCCGGCTATCAGGGAATTTATCTTCCTGAATTGGGTATTGCCATGGATGGCACTCATCCTGATGCTACCCACACGTTTGTAACCCACGCCCACGCGGATCATATGCACCGCAACCGTTCGGCCTATACATATGCAAGCGGCCCAACTTTGCAGCTTATGAAATTGAGAGGCTTCAAAGGAAGCTCAGAAGAGATTAAATTCGGAGAACCCTTTGAAACAGATCGGTTCCGAATGACGCTCTACCCTGCCGGACACATTCTGGGTTCTGCAATGTTCTATATCGAATCAGATAAAGGCTCGCTTCTCTACACCGGCGACTATCGCACGCCTCCCTCACCGGCAACCGAAGGTTTTGACGCACCTCCACAGGCAGACTATTTAATTACAGAGGCAACGTTTGGCCTTCCGATCTACAGGTGGAAAACAAATGCCGAACTTGCCGAAGAGGTTCGTACATTTGCCCGCCAGACACTTGATGAAGGCTACACACCTGTGTTCCTGGCTTACAATCTTGGCAAAGCTCAGGAGATTATGCATCTGTGTGCCGACCTCGATCACCCTATTATGATTCATGGCGCCGGCTATAAGCTTTGTGATGTTTACGATAGGGCAGGAATCGATCTGGGGCCGTATGAAACCTACGATCGGGATACCTGTGAGGGAAATATTCTGATTTGTCCCTCATCGGCTATTTCCGGCGGATTTGCATCGAACGTCAGAAAGAAGCGTATTGCCTACTGCAGTGGCTGGGCAGCGCTGGAATCACGCCGTACGCAGCTAACCGTAGATAAGCTGATTCCAATTTCAGATCACTTGGATTTCTATGAGCTAATCGATTTCTGCGAAAAGCTTTCACCTAAAAAAGTTTACATCACCCATACGCCAAATCCCGATGTCGTAAAACATTTCCTTGATGAAAGGAACATCACTTCCTCATTTTTGAATCTTGAAATGGAGACCGATGACTAATTCAACAACTTTTCGAGAGCTTTGCGAACTCATTCAAACCATCCGTGAAACGCGTGGAAGCAACGCTAAAATCTCGACCTGTGCCGGCTATCTTTCTCAACTGTCTGATGATGAGCTTAACCTCGCCTGCCGGTTTATCGGGGAAGGAGCTTTTGAAAATATAAGTGGAAAACGCGCATCGGTTGGGAGCCGTACAGCGGGATTAGCGGCAGCTGAGTTTTGCGGAATCGATTATGATCTTGTTTTCAAACCTTGCCGGACAGCTACCGGAAGCAGCTCCGAAACAATAGAAAAGCTCATGTTTGCCACGCCGGGTGCGCGAAAAAAACGCGAGCCAAAGCAGTGGAATTTAGCAAGTATTGAAACTGTTTTTGAAGAGCTTTTTGATGTGTCAAGCCGGGCTGATAAACAGGATATTCTTCTCGATACCTGGCAACAAATGACGCCGGTAGAGATAAAGTACTTCATCCGAATGCTGGGCCAGGGTTCACTCAGGATTGGTTTTGAAACCCGTTCGCTTGTATCTGCCATCGCCAGGGCATTTGGCCACGATGCTGAAACCGTACGCTATGCACACATGATTACGGGATCAACAGGCAAAACAGCCTTATTGGCTAAGGAAGATCGGCTTGATAAAGCCACCTTTAAACTATTCCATCCTCTGTCATTTATGCTGGCATCACCTATTGAAAGCCGAGCTCTGGATAGTCTGGACGGGTATATTTGCGAAGAAAAATTTGATGGTATGCGATGCCAGCTTCACGCCGATAGTGATAGCATTAAGCTCTTTAGCCGTGACCTGAACGACATCACCTCCTCGTTTCCTGACATCACATCAGAATACTTCAAAAAAGATCTTCCACCCACTGTACTCGACGGAGAAATATGTGTGTTTAAAGAAAATACCATACAGCCGTTTCAGCTTCTTCAGAAACGTATGGGAGTAAAGAAACCAGGGAAAAAAACCCTTGAGCAGTACCCCGTAATATTCATTGCTTATGACCTTTTATACGCGGGAAAGATGCCAATTTTTGACGAAACTCTGAGCGAGCGCCGATCACGACTCCGCAAAATCTCTGAAGTCCACAATATCCCGATGACGCTCCAGTTTCCTGTTGATGACCGTAATCATCTTCAGGAGCTTTTTGATAAAGCTCTTTCCCATGGCAACGAAGGCCTGATGCTCAAGAAAGTAGACAGCACCTATGAATATGGTCAGCGCAGAAAATCATGGCTTAAAGTAAAAAAACCGGGTGGCACATTCGACACAGTGATGATGTATGCACATGCCGGAAGCGGAAAACGAGGCGGAACCTATTCAGATTTCACTCTTGGTATTTCAGTTAAAGAGGATGAACGCTACGAAGAGGAATTCATTCCAATCGGAAAAGCCTACGGTGGCTATACTGATGAGGAATTAAAACGCATGAACAAAAAAATAAAAGAGCTAACGGTTGAAAAATACGGCCCAACACTGGGACTCTTGCCAAAGCTTGTCATAGAAATTGAATTTGATGACGTCCAGATTAACACTCGTACCAAAGCCGGTTACACACTCAGGCTGCCACGGTTCAAAGCTATCCGATGGGACCTGGGCCCTGGTGATGTAGACACCCTGAAAGATGTGGAGAGATACTACCAGCAAAAAATTGATGCTGAGCGAACAGACCAGTCAAGAAACCCCAGTTTTATTCAACCGGGTACTCATTCAGAATAGAGGATGAATTTGCAATTAAAACAGATACCTGAGATTCATATTTAAAAGATCTTCCGGCGTTATTACCAACCCGTTGTTTTTTCTGTAAAAACAAATCTATCATATACTTACATAGCAAATAGATATCTATATTAGGTTGATATTCTGTGACTCTTAAATACCTTTTTGATCGGTTAGGCATATCCTGAATTTCACGATTTCAAACCTTAAGCTATGTTTGAAAAAAGCCGATAATATTTAAACAATTTCTTTGACGCGGCCCTATAATGGATTTTTATAAATTATTTCCTGCTTCACTTATTATTTCTGTGTTTTTGCTTCCCATTGCGCATCAGGCTGCACCTGTTGTACATTATCAGGATTCTTACGAGCAGAGTGAATTAAATAACTTCCATCCATCAGATTCTGAATTTGATTCGCTTAAGACCACCGTTGAAGATCTGGTGCGCCAAAATCGGTTATCAGAAGCATATGAACTCAGCCATAAGAGCCTCAAATTGGCAATTGATGCGGGTCATAGAGAAACAATTTTCGACCTGTATCTTTCACTGTCCGGACAGTTTTTGGATCGTAATATTCCCGATTCTACGGTTTATTATTCGCAAAAAGCAAGAGAATTAGCTGTTACTGACCTTGAAACGAAGCAAGCCCTGAATAGCCTTGGAAACGGGCATGCAAAAGCAGGACGAAGTATTATTGCAATAGATTTTTACGAGCGGGTTCTCATGCTCGCTGACAGCCTCAATAATGAAAGATATTCTGTGGGCACCCTAATTAATCTTGCTACAGCGTATTCATCTCAAGGTGACATCAATAAAGGATTACAGTACTATTTCAATGCTCTTGAACGATCAGAGGATTTAGACAACAATGAGTTTATTGCCATCATAACCAATAATCTGGGAGATAAATACAACGAGCTTGAGGATTACGATCAGGCTGAATATTACTTAAATCTCTCGAAAGAAGTCAGTGAAGCAGAGGGACTGAAAACCAATCTGGCACGTGTGCTTTTGAACCTTGGGAATACTTACAAAGCCACGGAAAGATATGATCTGGCTAAGGAGGCTTATGCTACGGTATTTGACTACCACCTCATCTCTGGAAATACAACAGGAAAGATACAGGTGGTTTACAATCTCGGTATGATGTACCTGGCAAAAGGCGATTATATTGAAGCCCGATCACATCTCTATGAGTCTCTGGACAGAAGTGAGCATGCAAATATGCTGACCGGTATATATTACAGCACGAATGGGTTGGGTGAATTGGAACTGGAGCTTGGGAATATACAAGAGGCTATAAAAAGATATGAGCGCGGGGTTGATCTTACCGAACAGATCGGGAATCCAGCGATGATGGTCACAGCTTATAACAATATGTATACAGCATATAAAACAGCTGATGATGCAGAAAATGCTTTGTCTTGGCTTGAGAAGGTTAAAGAAACTGAAAAAGAGATGAATTCTTCCGAAAGTGATCATCTTCGGGCACAGTATGAGACAAAATTTAATCTCAAACGTGCTGAGCAAGAAAGACAACTCGCAGAAATTCAACGTACTCAGCAACAAGCTCAATTGCAGCAGCAGCGGCTTATAATTATGCTTGGATTAGCTGGAATATGTTTGTTACTAATATCCGGATTTGTACTACTTCGTATCAATAAGAAAAGGCAAGATGCCAATGTAAAGCTAATTGAATCTAACCAGCAGCTTAAAGAGTTAAATCAAACTGTTCAGGACCAAAAAGAAGAGCTCGAGCGCCTCAACAATGTCAAAACAAAACTTTTTGCAATTATTGCACATGACCTCAGGGGCCCTCTTGGATCATTGCAAAGCCTGCTCTACCTGCTCCGGGAACATGATCTTTCAGAAAAAGAGACAAATGAACTCACGGCTAACCTCGAAAAAAATATGCTTGAAAATTCCAGTATGATGGATAACCTTCTAGGATGGGCACAATCTCAGATGAATGGACTCTCCCTAAATAAACGCGCGTTTGATCTTCTCCTGGCAATACATTCGGTTCTTGATCAATTTACACTACAGCTTGAAACAAAAGAGATTGACCTTATTGTTGAAGTTCCTGAACAGACAATGATTTATGCAGACTACGATCTAATGAAACTCGTCATCAGGAACCTCGTTGCCAACGCAATCAAATTCAGTAAACCAGGCTCAAAAATATATATTAAGTCTGAAAAACAAGACGATGGTATATACCAGGTAGCCATTCAAGACCAGGGTATTGGAATTGCCGATGGGGATAAAAAGAAAATTTTCTCTGATGAACATTTTACAAGCCCCGGAACGAACAAAGAGAAAGGCAGCGGTCTCGGCTTAAGCCTCTGCAAAGAGTATATCGAAAAACACAACGGATCTATCTGGTTCCAATCACAAGAAGGTACAGGCACTACTTTTTTCTTCACAATCGATGCAGCTGAGGAACAAACCCTGGTAAATGCCTAAATGAGCTAAAGCACATCATTAATGGTTATACCCATTGATAAAAATTGATTCTGCCCACCTGCAGATTTTCTGAAAAACTCTCTTCTCCTTATATTTCAGATAATAATTTCCTTCATTCCTTTCTGTTCAAAACAGTGATCTTCTTTTTTTGTATTTTATCTGGTCAAAATAAATTGCCTTTCATCGGGTGGCTAAGGAGTTAATACTTTTTGTCTGAATTCTTAAAATGATTTTCAGGCGAAATCCCGATAATTGAACAGAACTATTTTACACCTAATAAACTGACTGTATGTCTCCCAAGTCCATTAGACTACTCCTCCTGGTTTTAATTCCCTTCATATTGCTATCTATCTCTTCAACCTGGATTATGGAGTGGCTCTGGTTATCTGAATTGGGATATTCTCAAATTTTCTGGACACTCCGTACGACCCAGGTTATTCTGATCACGGTTGCTTCCCTCGTTATCGGAAGCTACCTGATTCCTAACTTCCGTCACCTGTCTGACCAGCTGCAGCGTATTTCATTTAGCGGAACACCCCTTCAGGGGCTGAATATAGACTTACAGAGCACTGAGCAGCAAAAACGTATTAAGCAGTTTTTCACTCTCGGTGCCATTGTAATCACAGCAATGTTTGCCTTTGGCTTTTACATTCGCTGGGATGAATCCCTTCAGTTTATCTGGAATGAACCCTTTGGAGAGGTTGATCCGCTTTTTGGAAAAGATATCGGATTCTACATTTTCCAGCTGCCGTTTTGGGAGCTTATTCAGTCGTCCCTGCTTATCCTGACGTTTCTGACAACTGCAATTCTTGCCATCGTTTACTTGTTTACCGGTCTTCTTGGCTTTCAACCGGGGAAGAGTTTTACTGCTTCCAAGCCGGTACTAAATCATCTGGCCTTTAATGGGGGGCTCTGGCTCTTGTTCTTGTCATGGGGTTTTTACCTTGATCGATACGGACTCTTGTTAAAACCCGGCGGTATAGTTTTTGGTGCTACCTACACAGATGTCACGATTGAGCTGCCTGCCCTCTGGATCCTGTTTTTTATCGCCCTGGCTCTCTCACTCCTGGTTTTTGCCAGCCGATGGATATCATTCGGAAAAATTCTTCCGGGCCTGGCAATTCTGGGGGTGCTTGTTTTTGCCGGCGGTCGTGTTGTTCTGCCCGGTTTGGTCCAGAGCTTCAGCGTTGATCCCAATGAGCTTGAACTCGAACGGCCACATCTCGAAAATAATATTGCTATGACCCGGCTCGCGTTTGGCATTGACGATATTCGCGAGGTAGAATACCAGGCAGACGACACACTCGATGTTGAGGATATCCAAAATAACCAGGATGCTGTTGATAATATACGTCTGTGGGATCCGCGGCTTCTCATTCAAACCTACAAGCAGCTTCAGGAAATCCGCTCTTACTATGAATTTTATTCTGTTGATAACGACCGTTACATGATCGACGGACAGGTTACGCAGGTGATGCTTTCGGCTCGCGAAATCGCCCGCACACTGCCAAGCCAGTCAGATACCTGGGTCAACAGGCATCTGCAGTATACGCACGGCTTTGGACTGACAATGAGTCCGGTGACAGAAATTACGCGACAGGGGGAGCCTGAACTTATTATTCGCGATCTCCCGCCGGTCTACGATTATGATGAACTAAGTATCGAGAATCCTGCCATATATTATGGCGAAAACAGCTCAGGATACTACATCGTGAACTCTGGCGTGGAGGAGCTACATTATCCTGCGGGTGATGAAAATGTTTACACAAACTATTCAGGCCAGGGTGGTATTCAGTTTAGCAGCTTTTTCCGCAAACTCTTGTTTGCATGGGAACTCGGCGATATAAATTTTCTTCTGTCTGATTATATCCTTGATGAAAGCCGCCTTCAGATCTGGCGCAGTATTCAAGAGCGCGTACGTAAAATCACGCCTTTTCTTCAGCTTGACAGCGACCCCTACCTGGTGAAGTTATCCGGTAAAATCTATTGGATCCAGGATGCTTACACGACTTCCTCATACTTCCCCTATTCACAAAATTATCAAGGGCTGAACTACATCAGAAATTCAGTTAAAGTTGTGATTGACGCCTATGAAGGATCAGTTGATTATTATATGGTTGATGATAATGATCCCATTCTTAATGTGTATTCTTCAATTTTTCCTGACCTGTTCAAACCTTTTTCTGAAATACCCGACGGACTTGTGAATCATCTGCGCTATCCGCAGGATCTGTTTGAAATTCAGATTGAGCAGTTTAACCGCTATCACATGACTCAGCCCCAGGTTTTCTACAACCAGGAAGATCTCTGGACACGGCCAAATGAGAAGTATGGCGGACAACAAATTTTAATGGAACCATACTATGTGCTGGCGCGTCTCCCGGGAGAGGATGAACTGGAATTTATGCAGATAAGTCCGCTTACTCCCGAAAACCGGGACAACATGATCGCCTGGCTTGCCGCAAAATCCGACCCCGAAAATTACGGCGAGTTGATTGCCTATAAACTTCCTAAAGACCGCCTGATATATGGCCCGGCTCAGATAGAGGCTCGTATCGATCAAGACCCGGAAATTTCTCGGCAGCTTGCTCTCTGGGATCAAAGGGGGTCACGCGTGATTCGTGGAAATCTGATGGTAATCCCTATAGAAAACTCGTTTATGTACGTTGAGCCGGTGTTTCTGCTGGCGGAAGGTGTCGACATACCGCAGCTTCAGCGGGTGATCGTCGCAATTGGCGATGATATTTCCATGCAGCCAACCATTGGCGAGGCGATTCTTGACCTTTATGGCGAACGTGCCGGATTTGAAGCTGCAAGATTGGCCTCACAGGTTTCCGACCCTGAAATCTCCCCGGAAAATCTAGCCATTCGTCAAGATCTTGAGTCAGAAGAGCTTCAGGAACTTCGTAGTCTGTGGGATGACATGAGAACAGCCCTTCAAAATGGTGAATGGGAGCGTTATGGCGAAATACTTGCAGAAATTGATGAGCTTTTAGGCAGCTGATACATGATTTAAATTAGAAATAGAAGGTATAGGATGCTCAATCAGGCGACCGGTGAATCTTCTTCAGAAGCTATTTCTAAATCAATTGATCTTGGAGAGATTATCAATATGGTTCATGAATCTCTGGATGACATCTTCCAGGTTTTTGTAGCCAACCTTTTCAAGCGCTTTATCAACCGGTACCCAGCGAACTTTTGAAATTCCTTCAGCTACCTGAGGCGTGAACTTTTTTACATGCTCAGGTAGCTGCATTACAAACCAAAACGTCTCTTTTTCGATGATCTGACCCTCTTCGGTGTAAGTATGTCTCGTAGTTCCGAGATCACCCAGGATATCAGGAGTTGTCGATAAACCAACTTCTTCGCTTACTTCCCTCGTCGCGCACCCTGCAATGGACTCCCCTTCCTCAAGTTTCCCTTTTGGAAGGTCCCACACATTATTTCTGAAAATAAGAAGGATGTCGGGATTATTAGAAGAATCTCCCGCACTTACGAGTACCCCTCCGGCCGCTTTTATTTGCTCGGCTTCGGTATTAATCATTTCAAGAGCCATCACTATCAGCTTTCACGTTCTCTTTCTTCTTTTCATCTGCATAGCTCAGACGCAGTTTATTCAGTGTCTCGGTTACGTAACCGGAGATCTCTTTCGGAAGATTTCCCTTCGTATATTTTTCCAGCATTACAATCGTATCGATCGCAAATTTCGCGGATTTCAGATCCCTTTCTGTATTTCCAGTCTGTGGATTTTCAATTTTCCCCAGACCCATTTGAGCAATCTGCTCGTGCTGTTGAATAAGCATCACAAATAAAATTTGTTGCTGCTGATCTGAATTTAATTTTTCTCCGTCTTGTTTCTCGTTATCAGACATATAGCTTTATTTTTATTATATTTATTGATTTGAATGACTTATTACTTCAATCCTTAAAATATCGCGCTAAATTAGTCGCTAACCATAAAATAGCGACGATTATTACGAATATACAATACGTGGTTGTAGGAAAGGTTTTGTATACTTGAACTGAAATAAAAATACAAAATATCAGACTTAATCATGGCGATCATTCAACCTTTTAAAGGCTGGCTTCCTAAACCTGGAAAAGTATCAGACGTGGCCTGCCCTCCCTATGATGTAATTAGCACCAAAGAAGCCCGGGAGATGGCAAAGGATAAGCCCAACAGCTTTTTACATGTGGTCAGGCCTGAAATAAACCTGCCTGAAGGAACACTCTATTACGATGATGCCGTTTACCAGCGAGGAGCTGCAAATCTTAAAAAATTGCTCAAATCAGATATATATGAGCAGGATGAAAAACCGGCTGTATACATTTACCAACTGGAGGCAGACTCTCACACACAAACGGGTGTATTTACCTGTGCGTCGGTTCAGGACTATAATAATGATGTTATCAAAAAACATGAGCTGACTCGTCCGGATAAAGAAACCGATCGCACAAAGCATATTCAGATGCAGCAAGCGCACGCGGAACCGGTCATGCTTACATTCAAAGATTCTGAAGATGTGGCCTTTGAAGTCGAAAAGACAGTCACAAAAGACGAGCCATATTTAGAGCATACAGACGAACATGGTGTTGTGCATAGAATCTGGAAACTTCATGCGGCGACCGATCTGGCTAAAGCATTTGCCAAAATTGATAATTTTTATATCGCTGATGGGCATCATCGGTGCAAGGCGGCGTCTCGCGTTTCTGAAAACCTGCGTGAACGCGATCGCTCATTTCCGGGTGAAGCTGAATATGACTACTTCCCTGTCGTATTATTCCCTATGAGTCAGATGAAAATACTGCCCTATAACAGAGTGCTTATCACTGTTCGAAAATCACAGGCTGAAGAGCTATTTGAGACTTTTGGAGCAGAGAAAAGCGATAAAAAAGCGCCCGAAAAGAAAGGTGACATTTCGGTTTACTACAAAGGCGATTGGTACTCACTGTCCCTGCCAAAGGGAAAGAAAAATGATGTGGTATCAAATCTGGATTCCACCCGGCTCCAATCAAATGTTTTGAAGCCAATATTCAGCATCGAAAATCCCCGCATCAATAAAAATATTGAGTTTGTCGGCGGCATTCGAGGCACTGAAGAACTTGAACGCCTTGTAGATGAAGGAGAAGCCGATCTGGCTATCAGCATGTATCCTACAAGTATTGAGGAGCTGGTCGAAGTATCTGATAAAGGTGAGCTTATGCCTCCAAAATCGACATGGTTTGAGCCCAAGCTTCAATCCGGACTTATTGTACATACATTTTAACTGATGGATAGAGCACACAATTTTTGTGCAGGCCCTGCCACTTTGCCTCTTCCGGTTCTTGAAAAAGTTCGGGGCGAATTATCTGATTATCGGGGAAAAGGTGCGTCCATTCTTGAGATGAGCCATCGCAGTAAGGAGTACACAGAAATAAACAATCAGGCTGTATCCCGCCTGAAAAAGCTTCTTAAGGCAGGTGACGACTGGGATGTACTTTTCCTTCAGGGCGGCGCAAGCTCTCAGTTTATGATGGTGCCCCAAAATTTTCTGTCACACGATCGAACAGCCGATTACATAGACACCGGTAAATGGTCAAATAATGCCATTACTGAAGCAAAAATCTTTGGCAACGTTCACGTACCTTTTTCAAGTAAGTCAGAAAACTACACCCGGGTGCCATCTAACAGTGAGCTGCAATTGTCTGAAAACGCACGCTATGTGCACTTTACAAGCAATAACACGATTTATGGAACTCAGTTTTCAAATGAACCAAACGCAAATGCGCCCCTCGTTTGTGACGCCTCATCAGATTTCCTCTCACGCCCGCTCGATTTAGATAAATACGGGCTCATATATGCAGGAGCCCAAAAAAATCTGGGCCCGGCCGGCGTAACTGTCGTTTTAATAAAAAAATCATTTGCTGAATCACAGGCAGACAATAATATACCTACCATTCTGGACTATAAGACTCACATGAATAAGATCTTCAATACACCGCCTGTTTTTGCGGTATATATGGTTAACTACGTTTTGGAATGGCTAGAAGAGTCTGGCGGAATTAAACATTTTCAAGAGATAAATAATAGAAAAGCAGAAGCGCTTTATGCTGAGCTCGACCGTGGCGATTTTTACAGGGGAACCGTCCAGGATGACTCACGCTCAAAAATGAATGTAACCTTTCGTTTGAAAGAAGAAGATCTTGAAACCAAGTTTCTCAAAGAAGCAGAACAGAATGGACTTCTTGCCTTGAAAGGCCACCGATCGGTAGGAGGAATCAGAGCCAGTATTTACAATGCATGTTCTCTTGACAGTGTCTATGCACTTATAGACTTCATGAAAGATTTTCGGAATTCAAACGGCTGACATTCTCATTGCCTGCTACCCGCTCTTATTTAAAGACCCTTAGTATTAAGAGTTACATTCTATTTCTTTTCTACCTCATCCGTGAAGCTGCTTAAAGCTTCACAAAAATAAGTGGCTACAATAACCCCAGAACCGTTAAAATATGGTCGAGGCTGTTGGGAACAAAAAACAACAAATACAAAACACCCCAAACTGCACCCGCAATATGAGCTTCATGATTAATATTCCCGCGTCCTTTTTTACTTTCGTATACACTATAAGCGAGGAAGCCCAGCCCGAAGAGCCATGCCGGAATAGGGATTGGTACAAAAATGAAGTAGATGCTTTCTGTTGGATAAAGAAATATAAATCCGAACAGTACACTCTCTACTCCGCCTGAAGCCCCAAGTGTCGCAAATTGAGGGTCATCACGATGATTAACCATCGATGGTATGGAAGACACAAGAAGGCCGCTGATATAGAGCGAGGTAAACTGAACAGTGCCCAGATTTTGCTCCAAAACTAAACCGAAAAAGAAGAGAACAAACATATTAACCGCCAGGTGACCAAAATTGGCGTGAAGGAATCCTGCCGTCAAAAGTTCAGACCAATTATTTTCACGAACAACGCGATAAGGAATAAGCATGCCCCTGTTTAATATTCGCTGATCAACGTAAAGTGCCGCTAATGAAATCGCTGATGTAATGCCAATCAATAAGTAAGTAACCGTCATAAATGCCTGTATGTTCAAAAGAAAGCTGAAGATAGTGAAACTCAATTTCTTATACGACAACCTATTGCCTTCTTCCAACAAATGTGGATATATTTAGAGCTATCGTTAAGCCGAAGTAGCTCAGGGGTAGAGCAACGCTCTCGTAAAGCGTAGGTCGTCGGTTCAAATCCGATCTTCGGCTCTCTTATATAAATCAGCTCTGATATAATCAGGTGCTCTTACTGTGATCCTGAAATAGGCTATGTCAATTCCCAGATCTATCAACATACATACTGTGCCCCGCCCCATCAGGCTTGTCATGGTTCTTATAGCCTGTACACTCATATTTCAAGCCTGTGGTATTGCTCGTGTAGGAACCGAACGCAGTGAAAATCCTAATGTCCCCAGTACAAACATACCGGCTGCAGAAGCCGGACGCATGCTTCAGACAGGCATTGCAAGCTGGTATGGCCCGAATTTTCATGGAAAAGCCACGGCTAACGGTGAGGTGTTCAACATGAATGACTTTACTGCCGCCCACAGGACGCTGCCGTTTAATACTATAGTGGAAGTCAGAAATACCGGTAATAATAAAGCAGTTAGTGTGCGAATCAACGATCGCGGGCCTTATGTTGATGACCGCGTTATCGATCTATCAAGACGTGCAGCAAGAGAAATTGATATGGAAAATACCGGTACCGCCAGTGTACGAATTATCCTTTTGGAAGAAGGTGATCGTCCCGTGGCAGCTGGTCTGGTCACAAATCAGGAAACATTTACGATTCAACTTGCATCCTTTAACAGCGAAGCAGAGGCTAAGGCTTTTGTTAAGCAAACGGAAGGCACACGAATAGAAAGGGTTAATCTTGCTGACAGGTTAGTATACAGAGTTTACTATGGCAAGTACGATACCGCAAATGATGCAAGAGGTGACCGGCGACGACTTGCAAGAAGAGGACTCGACGGCTTTATAAAACAGGCTGAAAATTAAACACCTGCATAACAGGTCTTTAATTTCATAATTTTCATCATTTTTGGATTGATTCCGCCCGGTTTTGAGTTATCATCCCAACGCTAAATAAAAGGGATTATGAAAAAAGATATCATCATTATTGGCACAGGATTCGGCGGACTGGCCACCGCTTCACGCCTTCTCTCACAGGGACACAACGTCACCATGTTTGAAAAAAGGGACAAGCCGGGCGGAAGGGCATACGTCTATGAAATCAACGGTTTTAAATTCGATGGCGGCCCTACAGTTATTACGGCACCTTTCATGTTTGATGATATATTTGAGGCGGCCGGGAAGAAGCGAGAAGATTACATCGATTTTGTGCCCTGTAATCCTTTCTACCGAATTTTTGATGCCGAGGGAAATCACTTCGATTATAATAATGACCACGAATTTACACTTAATGAAATTCGTAAGCGAAGCCCCGGCGATGTAGATGGTTATGAGAAATTTTTGGGAACGACAAAAGCCATCTTTGACAAAGGGTTTGTAGAATTGGCCGATACTCCATTTCTGAAGTTTACTGACATGCTTAAGGTAGCACCGGATCTCATCAAGCTTCAAAGCTACAAGACTGTTTACAAGTATGTATCTCAGTACATTGAGGATGAATTTTTGAGGAGATGCTTTTCATTCCATCCGCTGCTTGTAGGTGGCAACCCTTTTGATACCACTTCTATTTACGCGATGATTCACTACCTCGAGCGTGAATGGGGTGTCCATTATGCAATGGGTGGAACAGGCGCAATTGTAAATGCCATGGTGGATTTAATTGAAGATCAGGGCGGCCATATACATCTCAATGCTGAGATCGATGAAATACTTGTCGAAAATGGGACGGCCAGGGGGGTTCGCCTCAAAAATGGCGATGTTCATAAATCAGACGCGGTTGTTTCAAATGCTGATGTGGCCTTCACCTACAAAAATCTTATTGATTCCACTCATCGACGAAAGTATACCGACAGAAAAATTGAGCGGACCAAATATAGTATGTCGTTGTTTGTGATCTACTTTGGTACAAAAAAACGATACACAGACTCAGGGCTGGCACATCATAACATCATTCTTGGTGAGCGGTACAAAGGCTTACTCAGTGACATTTTTCACAAAAAAGAGCTGGCAGACGATTTTTCCCTCTATCTGCATATGCCAACGATTACCGACCCATCCATGGCCCCTGAGGGCCACGAAGGATTTTACGTGCTTTCTCCGGTACCTCATCTTGATAGCGGCACCGATTGGAATGAAATGGCACCAAAATACAGGGATGCCATCATACAGTTCCTTGAAGATAACTATCTGCCTGATCTACAGGAAAATATTGTTGCCGAGCATTACATAGATCCGCTCCACTTTCGTGATACACTCAATAGTTTTAAAGGTTCGGCATTTTCTGTTGAACCCATTTTGACTCAGTCTGCCTGGTTCCGCCCACATAATCGCAGTGAAGATGTGGATGAACTTTATTTTGTAGGTGCAGGCACTCATCCTGGTGCTGGACTACCGGGTGTTCTTTCATCAGCAAAAATTGCAGAAAACCTTATTTGTGCTGATTAAAATAACTCATCGATAGCTTTTCTGGATGCCGGCTAACATTAAGCTCATATTAAACCGACATAAAAAAACCGGGCTACTGTAAAGCAGCCCGGTTAATAGTCAATAATCAAATCAGCAATAAGGTCAGGACTTCAATGACTCCTGAAGTTTATCCCAGTCTGCCAGGAACCGCTCTAACCCATTATCAGTCAAAGGATGCTTCAGTAGCTGTTCAATGACATTGAGAGGCATGGTAGCCACGTCAGCACCCATACGGGCAGACTCAAGAAAGTGCATCGGATGCCGAATACTTGCTGCAAGTATTTCAGTCTCAATCGCATAGTTGTCATAAATTAAACGGATATCTGCTATCAGCTGCATACCGTCAGTCGAAATATCATCCAAACGGCCAATAAAAGGCGAAATGTAGGTAGCACCGGCTTTTGCGGCAATTAATGCTTGTGATGCTGAAAAACAAAGAGTACAATTTGTTTTTATACCCTCGTCACTAAACGTCTTAATTGCTTTTATTCCATCCTTGATCAGAGGGACTTTCACAACCACATTATCAGCTATATCAGCTATTTTACGACCTTCCTCCACAATTTCTTCATACGTTGTTGAAATTACTTCAGCTGATACATCTCCTTCTACAATATTACAGATCTTGGCAATGTGTCCTTCAAAATCACTGACGCCTACCTTCATACAGAGACTGGGATTGGTTGTAACCCCGTCTAACACGCCAAGATCATTTGCTTCTTCAATTTCGTTAAGATCTGCTGTATCTATAAAAAATTTCATAAAGTTTTAGATATGTTTGATTTATTTTAATCGTTATAAAAATACTATTAATACAACGAAATGTCTTTAGCTATTTTGATACTATATTTAATTTCAAGCGGTCTCTTGAATTTGTATTTTATGACGAAACGTAAATTATAGAAGAGGTTAACATGAGTAGATCAGGCAAAGGTTTTACAGTTGGACTATTAACAGGAATAGCAGCAGGTACAGTTTTAGCCTTATTGTATGCACCCGATACAGGAAAAAATACAAGAGGTAAAATTTCCTATCAGCTCAACACATATTTAGATGAATTGCGGTCTCTTATCGAAGAGCTTAAGAATGAAAAAGAAAAAATTTCATCTCAGGCAAAAGAAGACAGCGATAAAGTAATCGAAGATGCAAAACAACGTGCTGATGGATTAATTAAAGAAGCTGAATCTCTGCTGGAAAATATTGAGAAGTCCGGAAAATAAAGGACTTAATTTAAAAGCATAAAAAAAGCCGCGTTGTTTTCACAGCGCGGCTTTTTTTGATTAATTCTCCTCAGATGACTCTGAGTCCGGCTCATCGGCCCCAAGTGTTTCAAACACTTTTTCGACCTCCTCGTCTCCTTCGTCATATTCTGCTTTAGAGCCCACAATAAGCTCATCATACTGGAGCAGTCCGGTACCCGCAGGTACTTTATGACCCACAACCACATTTTCTTTAAGGCCCCGAAGCATATCTTTCTTCGCTTCAATAGATGCCTGTGTAAGAACTTTTGTAGTTTCCTGGAATGATGCTGCCGACAACCAGCTCTCAGTTGAGAGGGCTGCGCGGGTGATTCCAAGCAGGATTGGTTTCGAAATAGCAGGTTCTGCTTCACGTGTCTGAAGCTCTTCCTTGCCTTCGCCGATTAATTCATTGTTGATCTCGCGTATCTTGCGACGATCAAGGATAGTGCCCAGTTTTTGATCACTTCCGCCTGGATCTGTAACAACAAATTTACCAATCAGCTCATCATTTCTATTGTTGAGTTCGAAACGATCTACTTTATCTCCTTCGAGATACATAGTGTCGCCCGGATCTGTGACCTCAACTTTCTGCATCATTGTGCGAACAATCACTTCAATGTGCTTATCGTTGATTTTCACACCCTGCAGTCGGTAAACTTCCTGAATCTCATTCACGAGATACGACTGTACCGCGTATGGCCCAAGAATATTGAGTATTTCCTGTGCAGGAATGGTTCCGTCTGACAAGGCCTGGCCTGCTTTCACGAAATCGTTTTCCTGAACCAGGATATGTTTGGAAAGTGAGATGAGATACGTTTTTTCATCAGTACCATCTTTACTTTCAACAATTACTTCCTGAGAGCCACGCTTACGGCCGCCCATTCTCACAATACCATCAATTTCAGATACAGCTGCAGGATCGCTTGGTGAACGAGCTTCGAAAAGCTCTGTAACACGCGGAAGACCCGCCGTAATATCTTTTGATTTGGAAGCCGCTCTTGGAATCTTGGCGAGAATCTGCCCTGCTTTTACTTTTTCACCGTCATCAACGGTAATGTGTGTTTCAACAGGTAGTGTGCTCTCACGGATTCTGTCGTCTTCGCCCTTAACTACAATTGTAGGAACAAGCGAGCGATCACGAGAATCTATAATCACTTTCTCACGGTGACCTGTCTGGGAATCGGTATCCGCAGTATATGTCACCTCTTCGATAATATCTTTGTATTCGATCTTACCGTCAATTTCGCTAAAGATCAGTGCGTTATAAGG
>Ga0209931_1000286_pt1 | contig 30864 bp, 26 predicted proteins | sample SalPonR1_B_D1_MG_FD_185697 | JGI IMG/M metagenome (GOLD analysis project Ga0209931, IMG submission 185697) | Salt pond soil microbial communities from South San Francisco under conditions of wetland restoration - Salt Pond MetaG R1_B_D1_MG... ...
TTTTTGAAGATTCTGCACCCTTTTCTATCAAACTTGCGGCAATGTAATGCGTTCTTGCTGTTGTAGAAGAAAATTTGAAAGAACCCGTATCGGTCATGATGCCTAAATACAGACAGCTGGCAATATCTTTATTGATAAAACCTGTGTATTCCATTTCATCAATGCAGTGATAAACAAGTTCTGCCGTGGACCCATAATGAGCATCAGAGATTGTAATTTCCGGATAATCGTCTGGCTGTTGATGGTGGTCGATCATCACAAATGATTTTTTTACTGCTTCAAGGTCTTCCTGAAAATCTTGACCCACTCGGGAAAGGTGATTAAAATCTAGTGTGAAAATAAGGTCTGATGCCTGAATAAGCTCTCTTACTTTTTCCTTTGCTTTAGCATACAAAACAATATTTTCCTGTTGGGGAACCCAATCTAAGAATTCAGGATATTCGTTTGGCATGACAACATTCGTTTTATGCCCCATATTTTCTAAAAACATAGCCCATCCCATACAACTTCCTACTGCATCGCCGTCAGGATTTTTGTGGCCTATAATCAAGATGTTTTTGGGTGTTTTTATTAAAGCTTTTAGTGCTTTTATGCTTTTGTCAATCATATTGCAAAAATAAGATTAATTTAGAGCATTACACTTCAATTAAGACATCTTTTGTGGTTTGTGATTTAGACTTGCTGAAATAAAAATCTAAACGACCTAGATTCAGCCCCGCCCAGCCAACCTGATTGACCAAAGTAATTTTTCCGGATTTATTGGTGACAACCGTAGGTTTGTCTAAAAACGTGTGGGTATGTCCGCCAATAATTAAATCTATGCCTGAAGTAGTTTCAGCTAATTTGAGGTCGTCAATTTTATCTGAATCGTATTTGTAGCCTAAGTGCGAAAGGCAAATAATCAAATCGCAATTCAAATCCTTTTTAAGTGTGTTTACCTGGTCAGTTGCTATTTCCAAAGGGTCTAAATATTTGGTTTCTTTGTAAAGATTTTTGGACACCAGGCCTTCAAGTTCAATTCCCAGGCCAAAAACGCCAATTTTTAAACCATCAACTTCATAGACCTGATGTGGTTTTGTCTTCCCTTCTAAACTTGTCTTTGAAAAGTCGTAATTGGCATTCAGCATATCAAATTTGGCATGTTGCAGTTGAGCGGTAATATTATCAATACCATTGTCAAACTCATGATTACCAATGGTAGAAGCATGATAGCCCATTTTGCTCATGAGTTTAAACTCCAATTCGCCTCCGTAAAAATTAAAATATGGCGTCCCCTGAAAAGAATCTCCCGCATCCAGAACAAGCGTATGAGGATTGTCTTTCTTTATTTTTTCTATCAATGCATATCGTCTGCTAACGCCACCTCGATTAGGGTATTTGCGGTGATTTGAAGAAAAGGCTTCAATATGACTGTGCACGTCATTGGTATGCAAAATGGTGATGTGCTTTGAATATTTCTGCTGTAAATCTATCGAAGGTAAAAAACCGGCTGTAAAACCTATGGCTCCAGAAGCCAGTACACTCTGTTTAATAAAATGTCGTCTTTTCATTGCTTTATCATTTGAAACCTTCGGTCTGGCATAGATCGAATAGTGTCATTAGCCTCAAAATAGTCTATCAACAGGCTTCTGAGTTTGTAATCTGTTGGATATATGGCTTCAGCTTCCTGAAAGAAGGTCATATTATCACCTCCATTCACCAAATAATCTGAAGTGGCGATATAGTAAAATTGCCCTTTTACAATGGCATTGTCTGCAATTCTGAAGTCTAACAATTTCCAATTTCCATTGAGTTTAATGGACATATTAGAAATAGGATGAGCTTTTTTGGCTTTAGATAAATACTCGACCATCTGTTCAACCCCTTTGTGATCCAGTTTAGCAACAACAACCATATTTTCAAATGGCATGATATTGTAAGCCGTTCGGGTGGTGATCTTACCTTTGTTTATTCCTGCTCTTATCCCGCCATAGTTTAGTAGAACTGCATCAATAGAATCATTAAAACGTTGATAAAAGACTGGATTTGCAACTTCAAAAACAGCATCGGCCATCATATTACCAATGGCTGTGTTATAGGGCGTATCATTTTTATACATAGCCTTTGGGGTATAACTTAAAATCTTATTCATTTCGTCTTCAATTGAAGATTTGTATGGTTTTATAAATTCACCAATAGAATCTACTCCGGGGAGGTTAACATCAACTTTTATATTTTGCCCGGAAATTTTTTGTAATTGAACTTGTTCCTTACAAGCAAGAAATCCTAAGATTAAGAACAAAGCAGCGTATTTCATAGTTTAGTTTTTATCCTCAAGAAGTGGCACAAACCTGAATTCACCGTAGGTATGTTTGTCAAATTTATCCTTGGCTGTTCTGATAAATAAAGTCATGATTTGCGGGTCTTCACCAACGGGAATGACTAGCCTCCCTCCTATCTTGAGTTGAGCCATGAGTGGTCTAGGGACATACGGCGCACCCGCCGTGACAATAATTTTATCAAAAGGTGCATACTCGGGCAGACCTTTATAACCATCTCCAAAACTGAGGTATTTTGGGCGGTAACCTAATTTCTGTAAAAAGCGTTTTGTAGATTTATACAATAGACGCTGACGCTCAATACTGAAAACCAGAGCGTCAAGTTCGCACAAGACTGCCGTTTGAAAACCACTTCCAGTACCGATTTCCAATACAGAATCGCCTTTCTGAATCTCTAATAATTGCGTTTGAAACGCCACCGTGTAAGGCTGTGAAATAGTTTGCCCTTCAGCAATAGGAAATGCTTTGTCTTTATAGGCAAAATCTTCAAAACTACTGTCCATAAACAAATGCCGGGGAATGCTGTTTATCGCATTTAAAACATACTCAGAGGTAATACCTTTGGTTTTTAATTTTTCTACCAACTGTTTTCGTTTGCCTTGGTGTTTGTAGTTGTCTTTCAAAGATAGTTGCAGTTTGGATTATTATTTTTTACGGAGTCACAAATATATATTACTGCAAACATAGTATCCATAGAATAACAAAACTTATTTTAATACTAATTAATCTTTAAACATCTCTTTACAATCAATTTCTAATTCAGGGAATAATGGGGTCTTTATTGTGCCTGCGGCGTCTTCAAAAAATAGATTTCTTTCATACTTTTGTTTAACCAAAATATAGGTTTCTACAGTTTTGGAATCAGGATTAATAATCCAATATTCTTTTACGCCATTGGCCTCGTAAAGATTGAACTTCTCATTGTAGTCAATTTTTGCTGTAGATCGAGATAAAATTTCTACAATAAGATCTGGAGCACCAATACAACCACGATCGTCTAACTTAGACCTATCGCAAATTACAGAAATATCTGGCTGGACTATATTTTCTATATCTTTACCTTTTTGACTTGTATTTTTAATTAGCCGGACATCGAATGGTGCCGGATAAACATCACATCTTGTATTCTCAAAGAAATTACTCAATATGGTAATAGTCTTTGCTGTTATTTTTTGATGCATCCTACGAGGAGCAGGACTCCTGCCTGACGGCGAGGCAGGCATTTTATAAATCCACCCTTTAATTAATTCTACTCGCTCTTCAAACTGCCATTGTAAATAGTCAGCATAGGTATACTGCTTACTTAAGTCTAGCTCCGAAAATTTGGTGATTGGCATTTATATTTTTTTATAAACTAAAAATACAAAAAACTGTTTAAAGCTTAATAAAAATTATCACCATGTTAAAAGAATTACAAAATTACTCTTTAATATGCATTCGGGAGGTATAGTTTTTCGCTATCAATTAATTTATTTTTAGTTTTGTCTAAATTTTATTTATTACTTGATGAAATATTATTTTTTGCTAGTCTTTACTTTCTGTTCGTCTTTAGCCTTTGCTCAGGACGACAAGAATATAGAGCTTAAAATTGAAAGCTCCGATAGTAAAGAAATCCCTTTTGTAAACGTACTACTCGTCGATATCAAAAAAGGGTTAGTAACTGATGCCAGCGGCTACATAAGCATTAAAGTAAATAGCTTTCCTCAAAATATCGAAATTTCAGCCTATGGCTATAAAACTAAAAATGTAACTTTAGAAGGCTCACCTGATAAACCTAAGGTGATAAAGCTGGAAAAAGATATTTTAGGACTCGATGAAGTAGTGGTTACCGGGACAAGAAATCAACTTAGTAAACGAAAGTCGCCGGTTTTGGTAAATACCATAAATTCTAAATCCCTCACGAGCACCCAATCCAACACATTGGCAGAAGGCTTAAATTTTTCACCCGGTGTTCGGGTAGAAACCAATTGCCAGAATTGCGGATTTACCCAAGTCAGACTTAATGGACTTCAAGGCAGTTATACACAGATTTTAGTCAATAGCAGACCGATATTCACCTCATTACTTGGGGTTTACGGATTGGAACAAATTCCTGTCAATAGCATACAGAATATCGAAATTGTAAGAGGTGGTGGTTCTGCACTTTATGGCTCTAATGCCATTGCCGGTACGGTAAATGTGATAACCAAAGACCCGGTGCTAAATTCCTGGGACATCAGTAGCACGCTTGGAATTGTTGATGGAGAAGCTTTGGATACCAGACTTGATTTTAACAGTTCTGTGGTGAGCAATGATTTAATGAGCGGTATACGATTCTACGGTAATTACAGAAACCGGGAATCCTATGACGCCAACGGTGATGGCTTTACCGAACTTGTAGAACTGGAGAGCAACAGCATCGGTGCAAATGCGTATCTAAAACCTAATGATTTGAGTAGAATTTCAATCAATTTGAATTCAATTCAGGAATACCGCCGTGGTGGTGATCGTTTAGAATTAGCACCACAATTTACAGACATAACCGAAGAACTTGACCACAGTACATTTATCGGGGGAATTGATTATGACCTCAACAGCCTTGACCAAACTAAAAACCTCACGGCTTATGCTTCTATTTCGAGAACAAATCGTGATAGTTATTACGGCGGTTTGGGAGGCGAAAGAACACCTCAGGATAGTATTTCTGCTAATAATGCCTTTGGCAACACTAAAGATTTTGCCTTCAATTCCGGTTTAAAACTCACCAAGAATTTTAAAAATGACAACGACCTTATTGTTGGGGCTGAATTTAATCTGAATGACACCCGTGATGATATTGAAGGTTATAATCGAATTATTGACCAACAGGTGAATAATCTTGCAATTTACGCCCAGTATAAATTGAAATTTTTAGAGAAATTCACTACGCTCATCGGCGCACGTTTCGATTACATCGATGTGAATGGACTCTACCAGGTCGAAGAAATTTCCAGAACGACCGATTTGTCTCAAACCGCTTTTTCGCCAAGACTCAGCCTGGCGTATGATATCAATGCCAATCAAAAATTAAGAGCAGGTTATGCCCGTGGATTTAGAGCTCCGCAAGCGTTTAACGAAGATCTGCACATCTCAAGCGTTGGAGGTGAGCAATTATTCGTGATACTCTCTGAAAATCTGGACACCGAATATTCTGATGCCTTCACCTTATCTTACAACCTGAATCTCAATAAAAACTTAGCCCAGTATGATTTTTTGATTGAAGGTTTTTACACTTCGCTTCAAGATCCATTTACCCAGGTTTCTACTGGTGCTGTTTTGCCTAACGGTTCAATTTTAGAAGAGGTGAGAAACGGTTCCGGCGCACAGGTTTATGGATTAAATTTTGAATTCAATTATTCACCAAATACCAAGTTTTTATTCCAAAGTGGCTTGACGGTTCAGGACACCGCTTACGATGAACCTCAGGTTTTATTTGAACCAGAAAACCCAGACATAGAGAGGATTACTATTGATAGTTTTGTACGAAACCCAAATGTCTATGGATTTTTCAATTTTAGTTATATGCCGAACGATCATTGGCAAGTTGACGCCTCCACAACCTACACCGGTAGCATGACTGTCCCCAGAGTTATCAATGAAGATGGATTAATTGAACTCAATGAATCTCAGGATTTTCTGGATTTCAATCTAAGAGCAAGTAAAGATTTTCATATCAATGAAAATTTTAGTTTCGAAGTTTTTGGAGGGGTAAAAAATCTATTTAATTCTTATCAGGATGATTTTGATATTGGTCCGACCAGAGATTCTGATTATATTTACGGCCCGGCTATGCCGAGAAGTGTGTTTTTGGGTGTAAAATTTGGTTCCTTCTAAAATACTTAGCCTAGAAATATTTCGAATGAATCACAAAAAGGAAATTTCATTAAAAAGAAATGTTTTGTATCTTTAAAAAATATTGGTTATGATTACAAAGACTAAATTGAAAGAACAAATTGAAAGTTTTCCAGAACAATTTTCTATCGACGAACTCATAGAAAGACTAATTTTAGTAGAGAAAATCGAGAATGGCATAAAACAATCCGAAAATGATGAAATTTTAGACGAAAGTGAGTTTAATGAAGAGGTAAAAAAATGCTTCGAATAAATTGGACTTTTCAAGCTAAAAAGGACATGAAAGAGATTGTAGAATATATATCCAAAGATTCCAAGCTATAGGCAAAACGACAAGTTTTAAAAATTCGAAAGAAAACCAATATTTTAAAAGACCATAATTATTTTGGAAGAATAGTTCCTGAAATTCAGGATGAAAAAATTAGAGAGATTCTTGAAGGAAAATATCGTATAATCTATAGAGTTGTCAATAAAAATCGAATTGATATAGTACCCGTACATCATTCATCAAGAGACTTTTATAAATAGGATTATTTTAAACCTAAATATTTAATTCACTAATGTTAAGAATGAGCTTATTTATAAAACCTACAAGGCCACAGAATAATTATTATTTTGGTTTCTATAATTTCTATAAAATTATTTTAAGCCTATTTTGCATACTAAATAGTGCTTTGGCTTTTGGTCAAGATATCAATTGGGTAAATTTTGAAAATTTATCTTCGCTACAAGCCCAAGAACCTGAGTTAATGTTCATTTATATCCATACCGACTAAGTTTTAAACCCATTAATATTTTATTAGTCTCCACTTGATTGTGATTTTGTGCATTAATCATGTGATACATTAGGGTGAAAGAAATCTTTAAGTGAACAATAAAATTTAATTTATTATTTTTAAAAAAATTAATTCAAATTTAAAAATGAACATTTCAAAAGATAACATCATAGCTATAAAAAAACTCTGCAAGGAATTTAAGGTGAAAAATTTTTGTGTTTTTGGCTCAGCTTTAAATAACACATTTTCAAAAAATTCTGATATTGATTTTATTGTGGACTTTGAGGAAAAAGACCCTTTAGCCTATTCTGATTTATATTTTAAACTCAAAGAAAAGCTTGAAAACCTCCTTAATCGACAAATTGATCTAATCGAAGAAAGAGGTATAAAAAATTCTTTTTTCAAAAAAGAGATTGAAGACACAAAAGTTGTTATTTATGGATAACAAGTTAAATGCCTGGCTAGAGGATATTAATCGATCAATAGATGAAATTTTCGATTTTTTGCCAGAAAAAAAGGATTTTTTTGAATTCCAATCCGATCTTAAAACCAAAAAAGCAATTGAAAGAAATATTGAAATCATCGGTGAGGCTGTAAACAGAATACTAAATTATGAAAAAAGTAATATTGAAATTCAAAATGCAAGACAAATCATAGGGACTAGAAACAGATTGGCGCATGAATACGATAACATTTCAGATGAAATAATTTGGACAATTGTAATAAGAGAACTGCCTAAATTGAAACAAGAGATATTAGATTTTCTTGAGTAACTTTAAAGTCTTTTTAGTAATTAATTTAATACTATAGCCGTTTATAAGTTACAAAGCGATATGGGAGTAGAATTAAGATTCCACTAAAGATTAAATAAAACACCATTTTTGTGTTTCTAATAATTTTATAAAGAGTCAGCCAAACTCTTTAGCAAACTAGATATGACAAAACAATGTTTTGCTTTTATCAGTACTTAAAAGCTGTCTAAAGTTTAACTTGAAAAAAAATATTAAAATATGAAAATTATTAATTTTGTATGTTTCTTCCTATTTAGTTTGTCATTATTTTCTCAAAATGAAATAAACTGGATATCATTTAAAGATCTGAATGAATCCCAGGAATACGAAAGCAGAGCAATGTTTGTATACATCTATGCCGACTGGTGTGTCTATTGCAAGAAAATGGAAAAAGTCAGTTTCAAAGACAAAAGCAATGTAAATTTACTAAATAATAATTATTATGCCTTAAAGTTTAATCTGGAGACGGAAAGCGACATCATTTTTAATGATAAGATCTATAAAAATCAGGAGTTAAAAACCCATAGGCAACCCAAACATGAATTGGCAAAATTTTTAACTAGAAAGCAGAACCAAATTCCTTTGCCGGTTATTGTGATTATTGATAAGCATTACAATAATCTTAGAAAACTTCACACATATTTAAGTCCTAAGCAACTATTTTTGATAATTAATCCCTGATGCAACGACATGAATAAGCGTATGTTTTGGGTAATGGTTCTCTAAAGACCCCAGTATCGTCATAATGGAGACTACGAATCCATGCATCAGTAGTATAGGAGCTATCTTCAGTAGAACTCCAATAAACACCTGAGATACCAATATTTTCGAAACCACCATAAATTGGGTCAGTGTCTAAAAAACCACCTGGAATACCTGAAAAACCACTTGAATTGGTTGCTCCTATATTTGGGAAAATCCAATTTTCATAGAAGGTGCTTTTCATCTTACCACCAGCAATTGATAAACCACCCAAAAAATCCGTGAGTTGTGTCCATTCATCATCGTTTGGAATATGCCAACCCTGTGGACATAATCCTTGCACATAAATTTGGTTGTTATTACTGCTACCCTCTCCATTCGTGAGCGTATACCAATCGTATAAACGTCCGTAGATATTACAATTGTTTTCAATGCTGTCATAACACCATTCACCAGATGGTTGTGGTTGGACCGGAGGAAATACTTCTAAATTTTTTGCCATCCATGTTTGATTGCCAATGTTTACAACAGGATATTTGTTACCATTTGCATCTATACACTCACTAAATTCAATGTTAATATTTTGGGTTTGCGTAGGAACAATACTAAAGTATGTGATATTATCCGCAGAAAAACCCTTTATTAATAATTGATCTCCATCATTATATTGCATTTGGACCATGTTGGCTGAGTTTTTCAATTGAATATTTGACAAATTTTGGGATTGTTTTCTACTTATCAATTTAATGTCAGCCGATTTTGTAATAGAACCTTGTGAAATGAATTTCAGTGATTTTTGCCATGTGTTTGTAGAAATGTTTGCAATATATATGCCTGATGAATAATTAGAAATTTTGTAAGTATTGTTCCCAGGGTAAACTTTATCAGTATAAATAGAAATGAGTTTACCGGTTAGATCAAATATATTTATTTCAACTTCTTCCGTTAGCGCGCTGAAAAGAACTAATCTACCTGTTCCCTTAATAGGATTTGGATAAATTTTTACTTCTACCTCATTCTCATTTGAGTTATCAATACTTAGCGTTCCAACAAGGTTTAAAATATCAGAACCATCCAGTGTCAATATGGTTTCTTGAGTGAGATTTTCGACAAGTAGACTGTCTATCACTATACTATCACCAAAACCGGAAAAACTTATTTCATAATCTTGGGCTTCAATGCTTGAGGACATGAAAAATAAAAGGATTAAAAATATTTTTTTAGTGACTAGATTTTGAGTCTCGGTTAATTTGAAAAGTGGTCTCATAATTTATGATTTTTAACATATCCAAATCTAAACTTCAAATGTTTGCCATACAATACCCAATACTGGGTATATTTAATCATCAAAGACTTATTACTTAAAAATTTCAATAACTATCAAATTTCACAAATGCTTTAGACTTGAATATTAAATTTTCAAAAAAGAAATGTTATTTTTGAAAAAAATGTAAATATGCTTAAAATAGGAGTCGTTGGCGCAGGTCATTTAGGTAGAATTCATTTGAGATTAGCAGAAGCTTCTGAGCTTTATGAATTGGTAGGATTTTACGATACCAATGAATTTGATGCTAAAACCATTAGTCGTCAAAATGGTTATAAATTCTTCGAAGACTATCAACAATTAATTGAAGATGTAGATGTCATAGATATTGTCACCCCTACGCTATCTCACTTCGACATGGCTAAACAGGCTATAGAAGCAGGTAAACATACCTTTATAGAAAAACCCATCACCAATACCGTAGAAGAAGCAGAAGCCTTAACTGAACTTATTAAAAAACACAACGTCAAGGGTCAGGTGGGTCATGTCGAGCGATTTAACCCGGCTTTTATTGCCAGCGCACCAAAAATCAATAAGCCTATGTTTATTGAAGCCCATCGCCTGGCGGAATTCAATCCAAGAGGAACAGATGTTCCCGTAGTTCTGGATTTGATGATACACGATATAGACGCTATATTGAGTGTGGTAAAATCTGAAGTGAAGTCTATCAATGCTAGCGGCGTTTCAGTCATAAGCGAAACACCAGATATAGCCAATGCACGTATTCAATTTGAAAATGGATGCGTAGCCAATCTCACCGCAAGTCGAATTTCTTTGAAAAACATGAGAAAGGCCCGCTTCTTTCAGAGAGATGCTTATATTTCAGTTGACTTTTTAGAGAAAAAATCTGAAGTGGTAAAAATGAAAAACGCACCCGAGAAGCCCGGAGATTTTGATATGATTCTTCAAAATGCCGAAGGTGTAAAAAAACAAATCTATTTTGACAATCCAAAAGTGGTAGAAAATAATGCCATTCTTGAAGAACTGGAAAGTTTTGCCAAATCAATCGAAAATAATACAGAAACCGCAGTAACATATAATCAAGCTACAAATGCGTTAAAAGTAGCAAAATCAATAATTCAAAATTTTTAAAAAATAAATCATATGAAAAATATAGCAGTTATCGGTGCAGGAACCATGGGCAACGGCATTGCGCATACTTTTGCACAATTTGGATACAAGGTAAGTCTTATCGATATTTCTCAAGACAGCCTGGATAAAGGTGTAGCAACCATTACCAAAAACCTGGACAGGATGGTAGCTAAAGAAAAAATCAGCGAGGAAGACAAAAACAACACTTTAGATAATATCACCACCTTTACAGATTTGGAAAAAGGGGCAGAATATGCCGGTTTGGTTGTAGAAGCCGCCACAGAAAATGAAAAAATAAAACTTGAATTATTCAGACAACTGGATAAGGTTTGTCCGGAAGATACCATATTAGCGACCAATACCAGCTCTATTCCTATTACTAAGATTGCCGCAGTGACCAAGCGCCCCGGTCAGGTGATTGGTATGCATTTTATGAATCCGGTGCCTATCATGAAATTGGTTGAAGTCATTCGAGGCTACAACACCTCAGACGAAACGACTAACACCGTTTTAGAACTATCTAAAAATTTGAAAAAAGTTCCGACAGAAGTCAACGATTATCCCGGTTTTGTGGCCAATCGCATTCTCATGCCTATGATCAACGAAGCCATAGAAACACTTTACAACAATGTTGCCGGTGTAGAAGAAATTGACACGGTTATGAAATTAGGTATGGCACATCCTATGGGACCTTTGCAACTGGCAGATTTTATCGGATTAGATGTATGCCATTCTATCTTAGAAGTGATGTACGATGGGTTTAAAAACCCCAAATACGCCCCATGCCCACTATTGGTGAATATGGTGAGAGCTGGCAAGTTAGGTGTAAAATCCGGTGAAGGTTTTTATGATTACAGTGAAAGCAGGAAAGCTGAAAAGGTATCGCCGCAGTTTGTGTAGGCTGACAAAAAAAGATTCTACCAAAACCATCAACCAGGTGTTATTTACACTCTGTGGAACTCTGTGAAACCTTTGTGCAACTCTGTGGTAAAATCTATCATATCGAGTAAAAACGATTCACAAGTGTTTTTTAAAATGAAGACCAGGTGTTAAGCAAGTACTCCAAATATATTGTATGTCAATAATAAAAGCCTTCAAAGCAACCCGACCTACCCGAGATATGGTGAGCCTGATATCTTCACGCCCTTATGAAACCTATTCAAAAAAAGAGCGTGAGTCGAGATTGGACTATAATCCGTTTTCCTTTCTGCAGATCGTCAATCCCGGCTATAAATACCACAAAGAGATTTCCGGCCCACAACGCTTTAAATTAGTTCGAAATCGGTTTTTAGAATTTAAAGAAGACCGTATTTTTATAAAGGATGACAAACCGATGTTTTACATCCACAAAATTATTTACAGGAATAAGAAAGTCTTTACCGGTATAGTCGCCAAGAGCAGTTGTCAGGACTATTTGAACGGTAAAATCAAAAAACACGAAGACACCATTTCAGAGAAAGAAAATCTGTTTTCAGAATATTTGAAAACCGTCAACTTTAATGCCGACCCTGTGCTATTAACTTATCCCGAAAATGATGTTATAGACAATATCATCGACAAACATAGCCAAACGCGTGCCGAGTTTGAATTTACCACAACGTCCCGAGAAACCCATTATTTATGGCTTTTGGAAGACAAAGAAGACATCAAAACCATTGAAGACAGCTTTGCTAAAATGAAAAGCATTTATATTGCAGACGGGCATCACCGCTGTGCTTCCTCTGCCCTCTTGTCTGAAAAACTTAAAGCCGAAAATCCTGAACATACAGGGCAGGAGGACTATAATTTCTTTATGAGTTTTTTGATTTCTGAACATCAATTGGAAATTCATGAGTTTAACCGTATGGTCAAAGACTTAAATGGATTGGACAAAGATGAATTTCTTATCAAACTTGATGAATATTTCAAAATAGAAAATCGAGGTGAAACTTATTATAAACCCCACCAAAAGCATCATTTCAGCATGTATTTAGACGACGAATTTTACTCCTTGTATCTGAGAAAAACCATTTACAACTTCAAAGATGCCTTAGATCAATTAGATGCCCAGATTTTATATAAAACGGTTTTAAAACCCATCCTAAACATCACTGATCTTAAAAACGACAGCCGCATCAATTACATCAAAGGTCAAAAAGACATGGCTTATGTGAAAAGCGCTATAGATGATGATGAATATGAAGTTGGCTTTGGCATGTTACCTCCTAAAATTGAAGATATCAAAAAAATAGCCGACGAAGGCTTGGTGATGCCACCCAAAACCACCTATATTGAACCCAAGTTAAGAAGTGGAGTAACCATTTATGAATTTTAAAAACAAGAAGAAAGATGGCTGATATTACATCAAATTTAAAAAAAATCAAAGATAAATTAGGCGAGGATATTACACTGGTTGCAGTGTCTAAAACTAAGCCTAATGAAGATATCATGGAAGCTTACGACACCGGGCATAGAGACTTTGGCGAAAACAAAATCCAAGACATGACCGATAAATACGAAGCCCTGCCAAAAGACATCCGGTGGCATATGATTGGTCACGTTCAGCGAAACAAGGTGAAATATATGGCAAAATATGTGCATTTGATTCATGCTGTTGATAGCCCGAGACTTTTAAAAGAAATAAATAAAAGAGCAAAAAACGAAGAGCGAGAAATTCAGTGTCTGCTTCAATTGAAAATTGCCGAAGAAGATTCCAAATATGGTTTGGACAAGGAAACACTACTGGACATTTTGAATGGTGATGCTTATAAATCTTATGAACATGTAAAAATTGTGGGCTTGATGGGCATGGCAACCTTTACTGATGATGAAGCTCAAATTCACCGTGAATTTAGTCAACTTGAAAAATTGTATTTCGATTTGAAGGACAAGCATCAATTCACTACTCTATCTATGGGCATGAGTGGTGATTATCAGCTGGCACAGGAACACCGCACCACTATGGTTCGGATTGGGAGTAAGATATTTGGCAAGAGAGACTATGACAATTGGTAAAATTTATTAAATTTGAATAAAACGTGAATATGGTGGCAACAATTAAATCTGGTGATGAAGAAAAAAAGGTTCAGCTTGTGCTTAGCGAATTACAAGAGAAAATAAATAGAGAAAAAAAAATTAAAAAAGAACGCATCCTAAAAAAAACATTTGGAAAAGTAAATTTTCATACTATCAAGACCCCTTTAGAGATTCAGAAAGAATTAAGAGATGAATGGGAGTAATTTACTACTGGACTCAAATATTATAATATATTATCTTCAAGGTAATAAGACAGCATACAATCTCATAGAAAATAATAATATTTTCATTTCAGTAATTACAGAAATGGAATTATTAAGTTATAAAAATTTAACAGTAAAAGAAGAAAAAATAATTAAGGATTTATTGTCCATTTTTACTATAATCCCCTTGAAGGATAGTATTAAAAATAAAGCTATCCAGTTAAGAAAAAGCTATGACATAAAACTTCCTGATTCTATAATTGTCTCCTCTGCTATTTATTTAGATTGTTCTTTTGTTTCCGCGGACAGAAAATTACTTGACATTGAAGATGCATCAGTTGTTAGGTTCGAACTTTAAATTATCAAAGCATCTACGCAGTACTCGACATAGAATCCACGGGCGGAAAATACAATGAAGAAGGCATTACGGAGATCGCCATTTTCAGATTTGACGGTCACGACATCGTTGATAATTTTTCCAGCCTTATCAATCCTGAACGAAAAATTCAATCTTTTGTGGTTAAGCTCACCGGCATAGACCAGGAAATGCTGAGGTATGCCCCTAAATTTTACGAAGTCGCCAAACGCATCATCGAAATTACCGAAGACTGTATCATTGTAGCCCACAATGCTAAATTTGACTACCGTCTGTTGAAGACTGAATTTAACAGATTGGGTTTCGATTACCAAAGACAATCTTTATGTACAGTAGAACTGTCTAAAAAACTCCTCCCGGGTTTGCCTTCCTACAGTTTGGGCAAACTGACCAAATCTCTTGGCATTCCCATGAGCAAAAGGCATCGCGCAGAGGGCGACGCCAAAGCCACAGTCACACTTTTAAAAATACTTTTAGATAAAGACCGGGAAAAGGATATTTTAAAAAGCCACATCCGGCTTAAACCCAAAAAGCAGGTAGATACTAAATTACTCAACTTACTTGAGGCCTTACCTAAAGAAGCCGGGGTGTACTTTTTCTATAACGAGAATAATGAGTTACTGTATGTCGGGAAAAGCAAAAATATTTACAAACGTGTCAATCAGCATTTTACCAATACCAGTTCTAAATCCAAAGCTTTACAAAAGTTTACTGAAGAAGTCAGGTTTGAAATTTCTGGAAACGAATTGATGGCTTTACTGAAAGAAAACGAATATATCAAAACCCTAAAACCCAAATATAATCGGGCATTGACCAAGACGAAGTTCACTCATGGCGTTATTGTTACTGAAGATAAAGCCGGTTACTTAACGTTAAAAATCAGAAAAGTAAATGATAAATCAGACTTTTTAACCACGTTCTCCAGCCTGAAGTCTGCCCGAAGCTTTATTGAATACGCCGTGGAAGAGTTTAAACTTTGTTTAAATAAAACCAGCCTGAGTTCCGGGCAGAAATCCTGTTTTAATTACAGTTTGAAAACTTGCCATGGCGCTTGTCTGGGTAAAGAACCGGCTGAAGATTACAACCAAAGGGTTCAAGATCTAATTAAAAGATTTAGTTTTGAAAAGGAAAATTTTATTTTAGTAGGCAAAGGCAGAGAGGTTGGTGAAAAGTCTTTGATTTACATCAAATCTGGAGATGTGTACGGCTTTGGCTATTTTAGTTTAAATTTACAAATTACAAATAAAGATATTTTGGAGCGGATTGTTTCGCAGATTAAACATGAAAGAAATGCTAAGCATATCGTTCAGAGTTTCCTGAGGCAATATCCACAACGCTTTAAAATGATAGATTTATGAGTTGGAGAGAAAAACTACATGAGGTAATCTACGAGGCAGACACCCCTACTGGGAAGTGGTTTGATATCATTCTTATTATTGTTATCGTACTTAGCCTTATCCTTGTCATGTTAGACAGTGTCACTTCTATTCATACCGCATATTTTGAATTTTTCCTAATCGCAGAATGGATCATAACCATTTTATTTACCATTGAATATATCCTTAGAATAATTTGCACCAACAAACCCTTTAAATATATTTTTAGCTTTTATGGGATTGTTGACCTGCTTTCTACTCTACCACTTTATCTGAGTTTGATCATCGTTGGCAATTCACCACTAATCACCCTAAGAGCATTAAGACTTCTTCGGGTTTTCAGAATATTGAAAGTCACTAAATATATTGGTGCCGGAAATCGGCTGGCGGTGGCTATCAGATCAAGTTTACCTAAAATTTTTGTATTTTTATACAGTGTCGTCATTGTTTCCTTTATCGTTGGAACTATAATGTACTTGGTAGAAGGTCCCGAACACGGCTTTACGTCTATCCCTAGAAGTATATATTGGACCATTGTTACATTAACGACTGTGGGGTTTGGAGACATTCATCCTGTAACACCACTCGGACAGTTTATTGCAACTTTTGTCATGATTTTAGGCTATGGCATCATTGCAGTACCTACCGGAATAGTTGGGGCGGAGTATGCGACTTCTAAAAACGGAAATAAAAATAACACCCAATCCTGCTTTAATTGTGGAGAAGACATACATCAAGACAGGGCTAAAGTTTGCCATCAATGTGGATATTCTTTGAATAGAGACCAATGAGAAACAAGACGCTTATCAGCATTGTAGGTCCAACGGCTATTGGAAAAACAAGAGTTAGCATTGAAGTTGCCAAAGCTTTAGAAACCGAGATTATCTCCTGCGATTCCAGACAGTTTTTTAAAGAAATGAATATTGGCACTGCTGTACCAGGCAATGAAGAATTAAAGGCTGTCCCTCATCATTTTATTCAACATATTTCAATTTTTGATAAGTACAGTGTAGGCCAATACGAAAAAGAAACCCTTGAGCTTATTGAAGAAAAATTTAAAACCCACAATGAGCTGGTATTAACTGGAGGCAGTGGTTTATACCAAAAAGTGGTACTAGAGGGACTTGATGACTTTCCTAAAGTAGAGCCGTCAATTAGAGAAAAGCTGAACCATACGTTAAACACAAGAGGCTTGGAACCGCTTCAACGTCAGCTGAAAGAATTAGACCCGGACTACTACGAGAAAATCGACCTTCAAAACCCACACCGTCTAATCAGGGCTTTGGAAATTTGTTTGGGGACCGGTAAACCTTTTAGCTTTTTTTTAAATCAGCAGCAACAAAGACCCAGGGCATTTAAATCTTTAAAAATCGGCTTAACCGCTGAAAGACAACTGATTTATAAAAGAATTGAAAAACGGGTAGATATGATGTTTGATCGCGGACTAGTTGAAGAAGCCAAAGCTTTAAACCCCTATAAACATTTCAATGCATTACAAACCGTGGGTTACAAGGAAATTTTTGCATTTTTTGATGGGAAAATTAGTTTAGACGACGCCAAAGCAGAAATCAAAAAAAATACCAGACGCTATGCCAAACGGCAGTTGACCTGGTATAGAAAGCAGAATGACATCAAATGGTTTGCGTATGATACAGCTTTACAGAATATTTTAAAGTATATCACTAAAAAAATACCCACCAAATAGTTTAATTCAGTGGGTACTTTTCAGGTTGTCTTAAGTCCTTATGCGTTTTCGTTATCTTTTCCGTGAACAACCAATCTAAAGCCTTCACCGTGAATATTTAATATTTCAACGGTATCGTCTTTTTTCAAATATTTTCTTAATTTGGCGATGTACACATCCATACTTCTGGAGGTAAAATAGTTATCGTCTCTCCAAATTTTCGTTAAGGCTAACTCTCTTGGCATCAAGTCATTTTCATGAAGAGCAAGCAGCCTCAAAAGCTCGTTTTCTTTAGGCGAAAGTTTTATCGGCTCTTCCTCTTTATAGGTTAAAAAACGTAGCTTTGAATTGAGGTGAAAGTTTCCGATTTCAAATTCAAACTGTTTAGAATCGGCAAGGCTGTCAACCGTTTTTCTTTGCATAATGGCTTTGATTTTCATCAAAAGCACTTCGCTGTCAAAAGGCTTATTGAGATAATCATCCGCACCAACTTTGTATCCTTTAAGAACATCTTCTTTCATTGCTTTTGCCGTTAAGAAAATGATCGGGATATTTTCATTTTTCTCTCTGATTTCCTTAGCTAAAGTAAAACCATCTTTATAAGGCATCATTACGTCTAAGATACAAAGGTCGAAATTGTCTTTTTTAAATTTTTCAAAGCCTTCCATACCGTTTTTGGCGTGTGTGACATCATAATCATTCATGCCCAAATAATCTTTAAGTACAATACCAAAGTTTGGGTCATCCTCTACTAATAGAATTTTTTTGTTTTCAGTTTCCATATGTTAAGATATTAGTGGTAATTTAATTGTGAATATACTTCCTTTTCCTTTTTCACTTTCTACAGTGATTTCACCGTGATGATCGTCAACAATTTGTTTTACATAAGCCAGACCTAAACCATGACCTTTCACATTGTGTACGTCTCCGGTGTGCTCTCTATAAAACTTATCAAAAATATGTTTTTGAACCGTTTTAGACATGCCATTTCCCTGATCGGCAATATTTAAAATAATAAAGTGTTTAATATTTTCTGTGTGGATATCTATTTTGGGTTCGCCAGTAGAATATTTGATGGCATTATCCAAAATATTTACAATCACATTGGTGAAGTGTGAATCGTTTGCAAGAATTGAAGATTTTTTAGCCTGAAAATCTGTTTTAATGTAACCATTTCTGCTTTTTACAATAAGATCGACATGAGAAATTGCTTGATTTACGATGTTGTTTAATTTAAGTCTCTCTTTTGAAATATCAAGTTCATTTCGCTCTAGTTTAGACATTCGCAACACATTTTCTACCTGCGCATGCATACGTTTGTTTTCATCTCTTATCATTTTATGATAGCGTTGTATCATATTGGGATGTTCAAAAATTTTAGGATTATTCATAGAATCTAAAGCCAAATTTATGGTCGCAATTGGCGTTTTAAATTCATGTGTCATGTTATTGATAAAGTCTGTCTTTATTTGCGAAATCTGTCTTTGCTTGATCCATTGAGAAATCGCAGCAGCAAAAGCTAAAACTATGATTAAAGTAAATATAATGGATACACCACCCATAAAAGCAATGGAAGATAAAATTTGGGATTTTTTGTCCGTAAAACTCACGTATAGGTTATAATCTAAACTATTTTCGTCATAATCAAAAATGGGGATACTGTAAGTTGCATCTTGCTTTAAACTAAAATCATCTGATTTAATTTTTGTTGGTAAGGAATCGTTGTATATGCCGTATTCAAAATCAGAATCGATATTTCTCTTATTAATTTCTGAAGCGATCAGGGATTTGATTTCATCATTGTGAATCCTAGAATGTATAGGAATATTGTTGGCTTCATTTACGACATAATCTGTAATTTGAAGCCGTTCTAGATCACTTAAATTTTTGATTTTTTCATAACCCTGTTCTATCTTTTGACGTTCACCATCCTTAAATTTATTTCTTACAACCTTGGTTACTTTTGTATTAATGTATTTTCGAAATTCAATACTATCTTTGTTCGCCGGCATAAAAGGTGAGGCCATTTTGTAATCCTCTCTTAAAATGCTATTGGTGTAAATAAAATAATCGGTAGAATAGCTTTCGTTATCTAATTTAAATATCTCACTTATTTGTGTTTTAATTGGCAATAGAGTATCGGAAACACTTAAAAATTTATAATAATAACTATCCAGTTCATTATTTTCGATTTTATCAGCAACATTAATCAAAACTTCTTTAGCACTAAGTGAAAATTGTTCGGAACTGTTAACAACAGAATTTTTGATCCAATAACCTTGGACTAAGATAATTCCTATGAGTGATATACTCATTAAAATTACAATTGATTTGAAGTAGGAATATTTCATTTAATGAGTTAAATCCAATTATAAAAAACTGTTATTGTTTTTAACAAAAATATCCTTTTGTAGAGGAGTGATAAGTTAGTTTAACCTAATGTTAACAAGAGATATTATTCTTATTTTGTTAACTATTTTATTGCTGTTTTGATAATATTTTATGAAATATATCTGATACTTTTTTTCTCGTATCTTTAATATTTATATTATCAATAATATAGTTTGATTCTTCTTTTTTAAGATTATCGTGCATTTGCTTGTTTATCCTTTTTTTAATGTCATTTTTTGATAACCCACCCCTCTTCATTACTCTTTTTATTCGTTCTTCAGCTGGTGCTGTAACTAATATAATTTCATCAAAAAAACCTTGTTGGTTAGTTTCAAAAACTAAAGCAGATTCATAAATTACAAAAGGAAAATTTTGTGTTTTAGCCCAATTTTTAAAATGATTCTTCACTGCCGGATGAACTATATTGTTTAGTTTGTCGAGTTTTACATTGTCGTTAAATACTATTGAAGATAGATATTTTGTGTTTATTTTACGATCTTTTGTATAAGCTTCTTCACCAAAATCATGTTTTATGGCGTTTACAACTTGTTTATTTTCTATCATTAATTTTTTAGCCTGCACATCGGCCTCATAGCAAGGCACTCCTTTTTCTTCAAATAAATGTAGTACAGTAGTTTTTCCACTTCCAATACCACCCGTCAAGGCTATAATTTTTGACTTTTTCATGGTTTCTTTTTCACTAAATAATCTACCTTTTTGATATGTAACTTTGGGTTTAAAATGTATTTAGGGTATTTTACTAATTCAGGTATCATGATTGCATCTTTTTCATATCTATTATTGTAGTCACATACCACCTTAAAATCTAACTTAGTGACTTTATCAAATGATTTAAGAGCTATCAAAAAAGACACTTTAGCCTTATTAGGAAAAACACTTAATTCCAGAGAATCAGGAACATTAATAGTCTCAATATTTACCATTAGCGCATTTTCTGAAAATTTGTTAACCGGCAGATAGTATTCTATTCTATCATAAGACAGTTCAACATTTGTGTTTGGTTTGACTAATGGTATTTTGCCCTTTAAAGTATCATCTACATTTTTTAGTTCGACTTGCTGCGTCTTAATGCTATTTATTTGTTCTAAATCTTGTTTAGAACCCGAAACTATTACAGAGTCCGGAAATAATATTAAGGTATCAATAGTATTATAACCTGATGCAAATGTAAATTTCAAATTAGGTTTCACAGGCACTTTTTGGGTTTCTTTTCTTTTATAGTCAAAGCTTAGAAGCAGCTTATCTAAAGAAATATGTTCGGTGTTGAAATCGTATTTGCGGGCTATAATTTTCTGTAATTGGGTAGCCCCCATTTTTAGCTGAAAGGAGTCAACAGCAAAGTCGTTATAATCAATTATAAATGCATCAGACGACAAATTGTATCTCCATAACTTGAACCCATTAGATTTAATATTGATTTGAAGGTTTTGTTTTGATGTATCTAAAACAATATGGTTAGGAATATTAGATAATTGAACGGTTAAATCATTCTGATAATTGTAGGATTTTGTCATTTGAATTGCAAACCACAAAATAAACGTCAATACCAAAAACAGTAAATAGGCTTTGTAATTTTTTGAAGTTATATTCTTAAAGATTTCACTTATAGTCATTATCAATATTTAAAAAATAAAAAAGGATATACATTTTCTGGGTTTTTGCGCATTATATTTATAAAAAAAACACTCTTTAGAAATGCTATCCCATAGCTGAAAAATTGTAAGAACACTGCATAAATAGACATAACTGCTATGGTTACATTTTTTTCTTTCATCAGAGCATCCACAAAAACGAGTATAAAATATAAACTATAAAGCATAAATAACCAAAAAAAATTAAAAAGCAGTAGTAAAACTATTGACAATACCAGACCTAAACTAAAAATACTGGGGAAGTAAAATATAACTTTATGGCTTTGGGGATATCTGGCGTTTAGGATTGGCCTCACTAAACCAAATTTGTAAACTTGATTGGCAAAACCACTCCAACTCACTCTTCGCTTATGATAAACAAAACAGTCTGAAAATAAAGCAGTCTGAAAACCTAAATTTTGCAGTCTCAATGCTAAATCAGGATCTTCGCCGGGGTGAATATTCGAAAACCCTCCAGACTTAAGAAATGCTCGTCTTGAAAGCCCCATATTGAAACTCCTTGGTTGAAAATTCTTCTTTTGTTTTTCTTTTCCCCGTATCCCGCCTGTCGTAAAAAAAGAAGTCATGGTGTAATTTATAGCCTTTTGTACAGGTGAAAAACTCTTATGCGCTTTATCCGGACCGCCAAAACATTCTATTTTATTTAGCGTTAACTGTTTTTCAACTTTAATCACGTAATCTGAGGTTAGCAAAACGTCACTATCAAGGATAATAAAATAATCTGCTTGTGCTAATTTCATGCCGTAATTTCTGGAATCTCCGGGACCTGTATTCGTTTTTTGATAGTAACTAATGTGAAGTTTATCCACAAAAGATTCGATAATATGCTTACAAGTCTGGGTTGAACCATCCTCAACAATTACAATTTCACAACTATTGATGTTTTGCACCTTCAAACAGGAGGCTAACAATTCTTCAATTTCCTTTGGTCTGTTGTAAACAGGTATTATGAATGAAAATAAATAATTCATAGTGTAAAGATAGACTTAATAAAAAAATCCCAAAGCGATGTTGCTCTGGGATTTTAGAAACTCATATATTATGACCGAATATTTATTCTTTCACAAATTTAAAGTTTTTAGAAGCACCTTCAATTGTTACATTCATGATGTATGTTCCTGATTGAAGGCTATCAACATTAAGTGTTGGTGAAACACTGTTAGGTGTTTCCTGCATAACCTGCTGGCCTAGTATATTATAAATACTTATTTTTTCAACCTGACTAGAAGTTTCAAAGTTTAAAAGATTTCTAGTCGGGTTTGGATAGAAATTAAAGTTATTTCTATCGAAATTAGTCGTTGAGATACTAGGATCATCACTAAAGTAAACATTATCAACATACGCAGTTACAGCTCCTGCCGGTAGGCCTGATATAATTAACTGGCCAAGTAAACCTCTACCTGTCAATAAATTATTAGAATCTGTAACTAATGCAGGATCTGCAAAGTCGTTTAGTGGAATTTGCAAACTTACCCATTGTTCCTGAGCGATGCTAAAGGCAATTTCACCTTCAACCTGATTTGCACCCCCTACATCATTCACAAGTTTAACTCTAAATGTTGTCGCGTTTGGCGACCAGACATCGATATGGAAGAAATCCATACCCGATGCATCAATTGGATTAGCTACTGTTTCTACACCTGCAAAATCGAGATCTGTATATAACTTGGTGTCATTACCCTGAATTTGGATATCTGCTAGTTGAGCAGACGACCAAGGTGTTAACCATGTATCTACGGGAACATCTGTATAAACACCGCTATACATACTTATGACGTTAGCGGGATCTTCTGTTGGATCCGGAGCAGGTATCATCGGTACAGCTTCAACTTCTGGAAGCTCTAATAATGCTCCTCCTGTTGGTAATGCTGCCCATAATCCAAATGCTGCACCATTTTGGTTTACAGCTGGGTCTAAGAAACCACTTGCGAGTACTGTTATTGCCTGATCCGACAAGTTACCACCAACAAAAGAATCTAAATTTGCTTCGTATGAGGCAACTACGGCAGAGTTATCTGCTAACTCTACGTTAATGACGTAATCTGCATTAGGAACATCAGCATAACCTTGAAACTCGGTGTAAGATATATCATCTGCCACAGTTCCTAAAGGAACACTGGTTTCTACAATATCAACAGTTGGAGCATCGGTAGCACCATGATGAATCAGGATACTATTTTCGCCTGGGTTAGTGGAAGCTTGCTGCGCTCCGGTAAATATATCTAAACCAAAGTCAATTGTATTCAGAGAATCATCAAACTGGGTTGGATCAATAACACCATTGGCTACTGCTACATAGGTTTCTCCAGAAGCTAGTGTAGTCCCTAAATTATAAATACTTTCAGAAACATCTGTACTTGTTGAGGGCGCCACATCTATATTAAGGAATGTATCTGCCGGTAAAACAACAAATGGAGTAGCTGTTCTAAATTCAAAGTCATCTAGTGTAAGTACACCATTTACATAAACATCTACAAATTCAGCTGTCGGGTCTGCAGAATTGTGTATAATTTGAACACTCGCCGGTGTTGGTGCAGGCCCACAAGTTACAGTAGCTTCCCATCCCACATCTGTTACAGTGGGGTCAGATGTAAACACAAAGGTTAAACTTCCTGATGGATGTGTAGAAATAAAGCTTAAGCCTTCCGGGTTACTGCCTTCTGTGTTGTCTCCTGTCCAGGTACCGTCAGATAAAGGACTAAATCCTGGAGCTTCGTAACCTGAATCAATCAAAGGGGCAGATGTATCCGGACCGTCGTAAATGAGAAGTCCATCATAATTAAATTCTGTACTAAAGCTTGTAAAGCTTACCGTAACAACATCACCGGTACTAGATGGAGAAATCGTTATGGTTTCATTGGAGTTTGATTCATAATCTTCTCCAGGTCCACCGTTATCATAAAATAAATCTCCACCACAAAAATCTGGGACTGTGGAGAACGTAACAGGCCCAACTAGCACGCTTGTTCCATCAGTAGAACCGCAATCTGCTTCTAGGTAAAAGTCATAATCTGTATTTGGCATTAATCCAGATACGGAAGCTGTGGTAACACCTGCATCGACAGAACCACTAGCTACAGGAGTATCAGTAGATGGTTCACTTGGCGAAGCATAAACACTCCAGTTGTAACCGGTAGTAGCTTCTACTACTTCATCCCATGATAAATCAGCTGAATCTAAAGTAATATTAGATACTGTGGGGTTTTGAGGTTCAGGACAAGTAGGTGGTGTTCTTACTTCAAAGTTATCTACATAAATATTATAATCTTCTGCGTCATCTACAGTACCTTCGGTAGCCCAAAACGCAAACTGAACATTAGAACCGGTTATTGCAGATAAATCAACCTCTGCTAATTCACCTGAATTTGAGGGTTCGTTACCGGCATTCCAAGTAATAAGATTGTTCCAGGTCATACCATTATCATCAGAATATAATAATTGTACTTCATCGTCACTACCCATAGCGGAGTTTTCACTATCGGAAAAGGCTGTAATTCCAACATCAAATATGAGCTCATAACCTCCCGCAGATAAATCAAATCTTGGGGACAATAACCAATCTGATGTACCCGTATTATATAGATTAATTCTTGCTGAGCCAGTAGAGCCATTATTTAGGAAACCATCAGCAATCCAATCTCCTGCACCTGGTGCTGTTGGTCCTGTTATAGGGTCGCCTTCTGAAGCTTCACTCCAGCAGTTTGGAACAAAGTTGGCGAATTCTTCCAGATAATTAGGTGTAATTGTTGCACAGTCTGTAGTGAATGTAAATGGATTTGATAAAATACTAATACCATCTACATCACAATCTGAACTGATGTAGAAATCATAAGTTGTTTCTGCCATAAGCCCCATAACATCATCAGTTAGTATACCTGCATCTGTAGATCCAGTTGCTACCGGGGTATCTGTATTAATGTCACTAGGTGAAGTGTAAATAGACCATTCATAACCATTAGTGGCCTCCACAACATCATCCCAATTAAGAGTCGCAGAATCTGCTGTTATATCAGAAACACTTAAATTTGTAGGCTCCGGACAAGGCGGATTTGTATCTAACACTCTAATACCAAACGTACCGGGCGTTGCAACACCCCATTGATCAACTTGAATATAATAGGTATTACCAGGGGTTAATCCTGTTAAATCTACCTGAGACTGATAGTTAGTGAAACCAATATCTTGATTACATCCTAGTTCTGTGCCTAAGGTGGTTAAGTCTGCACAATCGGTTGGTGCGTCATAAACCGCAACTTCAGTATCTGTTAGAGTTGCACCAGCAATATCCGTTGTGACAGTTACTTCTCCAGAATCTGGTGCTACAAAGGTAAACCACACAGAACCGTTTATGCCACCATTAAAACAATCGGGTACAGGTTCATCAGTTTCAGCAGTAGCGAATTCATTAGTATAAGCATCACCAGAGGATAGTGCACCAACAGTCAATTCTATAGCATCACAAACATTATCATTGGCTGGTGGAGGCGGTATTCTTACCTCAAACTCATCAATAAAGAAATCATAGTCTTCAGTGTCATCAACAGCTCCATCTGTACCCCAAAATGCAAATCTTACGTTACCGTTATAGGCTGAAAGATCTATAGTTTCCAGATCTCCTGTTTCACTTGGGAAATCAGATTGATTGTATGTCCTTAACGCTGTCCAGGTTACACCGTTGTCTTCTGTAATAAGCACCTGTACTTCATCATCTGATCCCATGCCATTGCCTTCCGGTACGTTGCCATTAGCAAAATCGGTCACAGCTGCGATATATTTGAGTTGATAATCACCTCCGGATAAATCGAATATTGGTGAAATCAACCAGTCTTCTCTATTGTCTGTAAATAAATTGAGATTAACAGAATTATCACTACCCGAAGCATTCAAAAATTGATCATGAGCCCACAGTGAAGTCCCCAATTCTAAGGGGCCTGTTGTTGGGTCTCCGGAACCGGCTTCCTGCCAGCAGTTAGGCAGAAAGGAGGCAAAATCTTCTAAATAATCAGGCACAAAAGGCGTACATAGAGTTTCAAATGTTAATGGTCCGGATGTAGTACTAGTTCCGTCAGTATCACAATCGGCAAAAACATAAAAATCATAAGCATTTTCCGGATTTAAGTTATCAACTTCTACGGTATTTGATCCTGAATCTAAAGTACCAGAATCTAAAGGAGTGTCCGTATCGAGGTCACTAGGAGAAGCGTAAACTTCCCAACTATATCCATTAGTAGCATTTGTAACTTCATCCCAACTTATTGTTGCTGTATCCGATGAAATACCTGCTAAAGCTAAATTCTGTGGTGGAGTACATGGCGGCAAATCTGTTACAGCCAAACTAAATGCACCTTCAGCGTCAGGAAAGCTTTCTGTATATAATTGAAGTACATATGTTGTATTAACGGCCAATCCAGTTACTAGAACTTCTGAAGTAAAATCCTGTTGATTGCCATCTGCAAAACAGAACAACTCTGTTCCACCACAAGCATCATAAATTGCTCCTTCTAAATCTCCAGGATCTCCAGATAATAAATTCAATGTGATTCCCGGAGTTGCATTGGTGGTAAATTCGTACCAAAGGCCTTGCTCTGTTGAGTCGAAACCTTCACAACTTGGCACAGAAGACATATCAGGCAGACCTGTGGTATCTATATTAATAGGTTGTGAATCGTCCCCGTATGAAGCAACAGTCGCATCAATAGCTATACCGCATTCTGTACCCGGGGTTAATGTTGAAAATGTAAATACAGAAGAAATACCGCTTGTACCAATTACTGAACCACAATTAGATTCAACATAAAAATCATATGCTGTACCTGGAGTCAAATCAGTTAAGCTTACGGATGTTGAAGCAGAATCTGCAGTAGACCCATTGTCTATTGGGCTATCTGTTGTTACATCTGCACCCACTGGATACAAATACCACAAATAGCCATCAGATGCTGAGGATGCGCCAATCCAGCTAATATCAACGGAATCTAAGGTAGTATTGGCTGATGTGATTCCAGTTGGAACTAAGCATGGTGGGGCTTCATCAACTGAGACGTCATCGATAGCTATATCATCATTAAAATCACCGTCTACTAAATTTTCATCAACAACAAAAGCAACCTGAATATCACCAGTAATGTTCAACGTAGAAATATCTATGCTAACCTCCTGCCATTCGCCATTAGGCGTATTTTGGTTTGAGAAAAACACCTGATTCCAGGCAGCCCCGTCCCAAACTTCAACTTTAAAGTCGACATTAGTATCGCCTTGGTTATTACTGATATAATAAAAACTTAAGGCTGGGACAGTAAGACCGGATACATCAATAAAAGGTGATTCCAATCTGGTATTGATTCCTTCCGGAGTATTTGAGTCATCTACCCATGCAAAGCCACCGCCACTCGCAGTTGAACTTGTAAAACTGCCGTCGTCTCCAATATTAGTACCAGCGGGGTCGTCGTCAAATTCCCAATCTTCCTGATTAGCTGTGCCTTGTGACCAACAATCCGGAATAGTAGTAGGATCGGCATTAAAGTCTTCAGCATAAGGTGCCGGGAATGTTGAACAAAGTGTCGTAAATGTTAAAGATTCGGATAGTACACTTGATGCATCCGATCCGCATACCGCAGTAACATAAAAATCATAAGGTGTATTTTCTGATAAACCGGATAAACTCACACCTAAGGTGCCATCATTATCGTTAACTAAAGTACCCTCGGTAGCAGGATCAAACCCGGTAGGTCCCCAAAGGACTTCCCATTCGGTTTCGGTATCCCCTGCTGTCCAGGTCAAATCTGCTGAATTTGTTGTAATATTATCTGCAACTAGATTTGTAGGTGCCGGGCAGTCTACGTAATAAAGTACAAAGTCTGCATTAGACTCCGAAGAGTCTGTAAAAACCATGGCAAAATAATCGTTACCAACAGTAAGACCTGACAGCGTACCACTGTCATTATTTAAGCAAGCTGTTGTAATTTCAGTTAAGTTATCACAATCCGGGCCTTCATAAATAGTTATCCCAGGGTCACCATCAGCACCTTGTAAAAATTCTAATTCTGTTGCAGGTGCAGTAAATGTGTACCACACGCCTAAATTAGTTCCAATATCATCGCAATCTACCTGCTCATCGGGACCACCAGTCGCAGCATCTGTTGAAAACGAAGTAAATGTTGTATTATCTGTAGTGATGGTAAGTGGTAAAGCACCGGAACAATTATCATTTTCGGGAGGACAGGCGTCTTGAGTCAAGGCGCTGCTGTTTTGAGTACAGCTTGGATCGTCATCATCGGAAACTGTAATCACTACATCGGTACCATTTGTAAATGGTCCAACCTGAACTGTAGAAGGTGATGTTACAGGAATAGTAGAAGCATCCTGATCATTAGAGACTGTCAATGCAGTAGCAGAACCCATATCTGTAACCTCAACATCAATTAAAAATCCTCCACTGTTATCACAATCGTTAACAACAGTATAGTTTACAGATGCGTCTGTACAGGTATTTTCTGAAATATCTAAGGTATAAGAAGTTGATTGCGGAGCTGCCCATGTAGAAATTACAATGTAATAGGTAGTTCCTGCACTTAAGTCCAAATCTAATTCTCGGTCTGCTGAACCAGCGTTACCCTCAAAACCAACACAAGTTGGAGAGGCGTCAATACAGCCGTCAAGAACATGAAGTCCTGACCAATCTTCACTTAAATTTGATAATAGAAAATTATAGTTGCCATCTTCAGCAGGGGTAAATGAATATACTACATCATCGCCACTCAAATAAAAACCACTACAATCGCTATCTCCATTATCAAAATCGTCGCCATAATTCGCTGTGTCATCAGTCGTATTATAGGGTAAAGAATTGATAACAATTGGAGCTGAACAGTCAATCCCAGGTGGAGGTGGAGGAGTTTGACTAAAATAAATATTATCCACATAAATATCAAAAGGGGTGGTATTTGCCGTACCGTCTGCATTAAACTGACCGTCAAATTTTAGTTGAAACACAGAATCCCAAGTCATACCTGTAAAATCTGCTTTATCTAAAGTTACGCTATTCCAGGATCCTGGAGTTAATGGAACTTCAACTAAGAACTCGCCGGCTCCGCTGCCATTATTAATAGGCGAAACTTTAACCATGCGATCTGTGCCTGCTTCTACCCAAATATCTACATGAAGAAAGTCCATATCAGATAAATCCTCATTACTGCCAAAATCGGTCCCTTGATAATTGAAATTTGGATAAGCTAACACAAAATCTGTACCTGAACCTGTTGGATCAAAACTTGTATTGACCTGCATGTGTCCGGACTGCCCCCAATTAGGATCGTAATTGGCAATAGGCAAATCTGTATAAGCATCGGAATAAATTGATACTACATTAGCCGGGTCTTCTGTGGGTACTGGTGAAGCTGAAGTTGGACCAGTTGCTGGTGGTGTGTAGCTACCAAGAGGGAAAGTTCCGCCAAGACTTGCAAAATAGGCTTCTAAATTAGGGCTAACACCTGCACCTTGACATGCTGTATGTTCATCTAAGGCTTGTTCTGGTGTAATGTCCCAGTGTGTTGGGTCCCAAGTCCCGAGATCTGGATTATCATCTAATCTTGTGGCTACGGCATCACTGTGTTGCCAAATAGATTCTGTATCGTTATCAGCATCTGTTTCGGTTTTTCCAAATTGGCTAACTACCGTCCCGTTCAATACAACTTGATAGCCATCATCGCCATTGGTTGATGACCCAACAACTACTGTATTTGAAGCATCAAATGTCGTGGAGGGAAATTCGGCTTGCATTAAAGGAATATCTCTTACAAGGTAAACAAATGAATCGGTCTGCACGCCTAAAGCGGAGACATCAATTTGGTTATCTGCCCAAGGATCCCCATTTTGCATATAATTTATAGTGACATCTGAAGCGAAATCTACTGTGCCATCTACATAGAGTTCAACACTTTTTACAAAAGGACTTGAACATCCAGTTTCAATAATTTTAGTAATCGTAACATTTTGAGAGAACGCAGTCAAACTGCACAATCCCAATAAGAGTAAATAAATTTTCTTCATAACTGAAATGTTTTGTTAATTTGCTCAAATATATTAATAAATAATTAATATTCATAACAAAAATTGACAAATAACAAAAGCGGCTAAAAATTTCTTGCCGCTTTTGTTGAGGATATGGTAGTTATCTACTCTTTTATAATTTTAAAAGTATCATATGTACTTCCTATATTTACTTGCATTAAATATGTTCCAGAATTCAATTCTTCGAGATTTAAACTTGGATTT
>Ga0209931_1000287_pt1 | contig 30845 bp, 23 predicted proteins | sample SalPonR1_B_D1_MG_FD_185697 | JGI IMG/M metagenome (GOLD analysis project Ga0209931, IMG submission 185697) | Salt pond soil microbial communities from South San Francisco under conditions of wetland restoration - Salt Pond MetaG R1_B_D1_MG... ...
TATTTGCGCGCCGGACGCACCTGGTGTCCTTCGAAGGTTGAATTACCTCGCGGGATATACTAATTAGCTTTCCGAACAATCAGAGAGGTCACCTCCCATGCCCAAGGACACAGTGCAAGACACCGTCAAACCGCGAACGCCCGCGCCCCGTCTGCGCAAGCCGGAGACAACGGACGGGGCCGCCATCTGGGAGTTGATAAAGGCATGCAAGCCGCTCGACGAGAACTCGATGTACTGCAACCTCGTGCAGGCCGACCATTTCCGCGACACCTGCGTGGTGGCGGAACTTGATGGCGATATCGTCGGTTGGATTTCTGGCCACATGGTTCCCGAAAGGGACGAACTTTTCGTCTGGCAAGTCGCGGTCAGCGACAAGGCGCGGGGGCTGGGCCTGGGTCGCAAGATGCTGACTCACCTGATCGAGCGCGAGAACTGCGCCGACGCCACCCACCTCAAGACCACGATCACCAAGGACAACGAAGCCTCTTGGGGGCTGTTCCGCAGCTTCGCCCGCCATATCGGCGGCGACCTGTCGGACGAGCCTCACTTCGTCAAGGAGGTGCATTTCGAGGGCCGCCACGACACCGAGCACATGGTGACGATCGAGCTGCCCGCCCCGGTGCCGCTGCGCCGCGCGGCCTGAACCCGCGCGCCCGGCTCCTCATACACGATCTTCCTGAAAGGACACATCATGGCCAAGGACATGGCAAAGACCGATTCGATCTATGAACGCCGCGAAAGCGAGGCCCGTTCCTACTGTCGCGGGATGCCCGCCGTCTTCACGAAGGCGCAGGGGTCGACCATGACGGACGAGACCGGCAAAACCTACATCGACTTTCTCGCCGGCTGTTCGTCGCTGAACTACGGGCACAACGACCCGGACATGAAAGCGGCGCTCATCGAGCACATCGAGAACGACGGGATCGCCCACGGGCTGGACCTGCACACTGATGCCAAGGGCGATTTCCTGCACGCGCTGGAAAGCCGCATCCTGGCGCCGCGCGACATGGACCATCGCGTCATGTTCACCGGCCCGACCGGGGCCAACGCCGTCGAGGCCGCGATGAAGATCGCGCGCAAGTCCACCGGCCGCACCAACGTGATCGCCTTCACCAACGGTTTTCACGGTGTGACGATGGGCGCGCTGGCTGCGACCGGGAATGGCTATCACCGCGGTGGTGCGGGCATGGACACCTCGGGTGTTACGCGCCTGCCGTTCGACGATTTCGCCGACGGGGTGGATTCCGTCGCGCTGCTCGACAAGATGCTGTCTGACGGCTCGGGCGGGATCGACGCACCCGCTGCGATCATGCTGGAGACCGTTCAGGGCGAGGGCGGCCTGAACGCCGCATCCCCGGAATTCGTGCGCGGCGTCGCAGAGGTGGCCAAGAAGCACGGGGCGCTGCTGATCATCGACGACATCCAGGCTGGCTGCGGCCGGACGGGCACATTCTTCTCGTTCGAGGAGATGGGCGTTATGCCCGACATGGTGACCATGGCGAAGTCGATCTCGGGCTTTGGCCTGCCCCTGGCACTGGTGCTGGTGCGCCCGGAACACGACGTGTTCGGCCCGGCCGAGCACAACGGCACGTTTCGCGGCAATACCCATGCCTTCGTGACGGCAAGGACCGCCATCTACAAGTTCTGGTCCGATGACAAGTTCCAACAGGAGCTGGCACACAAGACCGTCATGATCACCACGGCCCTGAACGAAATCGCCGAGCTGATCCCGGGGGCCTACCTCAAGGGGCGCGGCCTGATGCAGGGCGTCGACGTGGGCAGTGGCGAACTCGCCGAGCAGATCTGCGCGCGTGCCTATGAAAAGGGCCTCGTGGTCGAGACCTCGGGCAGCGATGACGAGGTCGTCAAGATCCTTGCCCCGCTGACCACCTCGATGGAGACCTTCCGCAAGGGGTTCAACATCCTTCTGGACGCGACCCGCGACACCCTCGCCAGAACCAAGATCGCAGCGGAGTAAGCCCCATGATTGTGCGCGATTTTCACGACATCACCGCCAACCAGCCCGACCGCGTCGTTTCGGATGCGCAGTGGTCGTCGGTCCGGATGCTCCTGGCCGATGACAACATGGGTTTCTCGTTTCATATCACCTTCCTCGAGGCGGGGTCAGACCACACGTTCCACTACAAGAACCATTTCGAGAGCGTCTACTGCATGCAGGGCACCGGCGAGATCACCGACCTGGCCACCGGAACGACATACCCGATCCGGCCGGGCGTGATGTATGCGCTCGACCAGCACGACAAGCACCGGCTTGTCGCCCACGAGGAACTGGTCATGGCCTGCTGCTTCAACCCGCCGGTGACGGGCACCGAGGTGCACCGCGAGGATGGCTCCTACGCGGCACCCGACGACAGCTGACGCAAAAGGACAAGGAGGCCAAGCATGGCCCATACCGTGGAAAAAATCGGCGGGACCTCGATGTCCCGCGTGAACGAGTTGCGTGATACGCTTTTCATCGGGGACCTCAGCGAAGAGGCGCTTTACGGACGCGTCTTCGTCGTTTCGGCCTTCGCTGGCATCACCAACCTTCTGCTGGAACACAAGAAGACGGGCGAGCAGGGCGTCTATGCCCAGTTCGCGCAGTCTGACACCGGCCATGGCTGGCATGACGGCCTGACCCGTGTCGCCGACGCCATGATCGCGGCGCACAAGTCGATTCTGGACAACCCCGCCGACATCGACCAGGCCGACGATTTCGTGCGCGACCGGATTGATGGGGCGCGCAACTGCCTGATCGATCTGCAGCGCCTGTGTTCCTATGGTCACTTCCGCCTGTCCGAGCACATGCTGCAAATCCGCGAGTTGTTGTCAGGGCTGGGCGAATCCCATTCGGCCTTTGTCACTACGCTCATGCTGCAACGTGCGGGTGTGAATGCGCGCTGCGTCGACCTGTCCGGCTGGCGCGACGAAGGCGATGTGACGCTGGACGAACGTATCACCGCTGCCATGGCAGGGGTGGACCCGGACACCGAAATGCCGATCGTCACCGGTTACGCCCAGTGCGCCGAGGGGCTGATGCGGGAATTCGACCGGGGGTATTCGGAGGTGACATTTTCGCGGCTGGCCGGCCTGACCGGCGCGCGCGAGGCGATAATCCACAAGGAATTCCATCTGTCCTCTTGCGACCCAAAGCTGGTGGGCGAGGGCGCCGTGCGCAAGCTGGGCCGGACCAATTACGACGTGGCTGACCAGCTGTCGAACATGGGCATGGAGGCGATCCACCCCAAGGCGGCCAAGGTACTGCGCCAAGCCGAGATCCCCTTGCGTGTGACGAACGCCTTCGAACCAGGCGATCCCGGCACGCTGATCGACGACCAGCCGGCCGACACTGCGGCGGTCGAGATCGTCACCGGCCTTGATATCGTCACGCTGGAGGTCTTCGAACAGGACATGGTGGGTGTGAAGGGTTACGATGCGACGATCCTTGACGTCCTGCGCCGTCACGACGTGCGCATCGTGTCCAAAGTGTCGAATGCCAATACGATCACGCATTACCTGGACACATCGCTCAAGACCATGCGGCGGGTGGAAAAGGATATCGCTGCGGCCTATCCCAGCGCCGAGATCACGACACGCACCGTTTCGGTCGTTTCTGCCATCGGGCGCGACCTGCGCGGTCTGTCGGTTCTGACGCGGGGCCTTCAGGCCATAGCGGAGGCGGGGCACGAGGCCATCGGTGCCACGCAGGGCCCGCGTAACGTGGATGTTCAGTACATCGTTGACCGGGATAGCCGCGACGCCGTCATCAAGGCGTTGCATGGCGCGTTGATCGAGGGCGCGCAGGCGCCCCTGGTCAAGGCCGCCTGAACAGGCCCCCCGGCCACCCGGAGCAAGACACGTCAGGCCCGTCATGCGAAAGCATGGCGGGCCTTGCCTGTTACAAAACCGTCACTTGCACGGATCGATATTTCGAATATTCATGAAATATGGAAATGGAAAGTCCCGCCCGCCTCGCGACCCTTGGCCACCCCCAGCGGCTTGCCATCTACAGGCTGCTCATGCGACGCTATCCCGACCGTGTCCCGGCGCAGGAAATCGCGCAGGCCATCGAGGCCCAGCCCAGTACGACCTCGGCCTATCTGTCCGCCTTGTCCCGGGCCGGACTGATCAGCCAGCAGCGCGACGGCACCTCGCTGCGCTACACGGTCGAGATGGAGGTGGCGCAGCGCCTCTTCGACGATCTCTTTCTGGATTGTTGCCGCGGCCGGGTCGATCTTTGCCTGACCGGCCAACAGCGCAGGCCGGCCATGTCCCCGGAGACCGACCGGAAATACAGGGTACTCTTCCTTTGCACCGGCAATTCCGCCCGCTCGATCTTTGCCGAATCCATCCTGCGGCATACGGCGGGCGACCGGTTCGAGGCCTGGTCGGCCGGGACCACGCCGAACTCTGAACTCAACCCTTTCGCGGTCGAGGTGCTGGACCAGAAGGGTCATGACACGAATGTTCTGCGCGCCAAGCACATGAGCGAATTCCAGGCCGGGGACGCGCCGGGGTTCGACTTCGTTTTCACGGTCTGCAACCAGGCCGCGAACGAGGACTGCCCCGCTTGGGACGGCCAGCCTGTCAGTGCCCATTGGGGGCTGCCCGATCCGGTCAAGGTCGAGGGCACGGACGCCGAAAAGAGCCTTGCCTTCCAGAATACCTACGGCGCGCTCCAACGCCGCATCGCGGCCTTCACCGCGCTGCCAATTCGAGAACTGGGCCGTATGTCCCTGCAACAGGCCGTTGATGACATCGGTCAAACGAAAGACGACACATGACTGTTTACGCGCTCAACGGCCTTGGCCGGATCGGCAAGCTGGCCCTGAAACCGCTGCTGGACCGGGGGATGGATATCGCCTGGATCAACGACGCGGTTGGCGGCCCCGAGATGCACGCCCACCTGCTGGAATTCGACACGGTGCACGGGCACTGGGATGCAGAATTCTGCCACGATGCCGACAGCGTGACCATAAATGGCACCAAGCTGCCTTTCATCGGCACGCAAGACCTGTCCGATTTGCCATTGGAGGGCGTCGACGTGGTTATCGACTGCACCGGCGTCTTCAAGACCGAGGCCGCGCTGACCCCTTATTTCGACGCGGGCGTGCAGAAAGTCGTGGTCTCGGCCCCGGTCAAGGACGGGCCGACGGCGAATATCGTGATGGGTGTCAACGACGCCGGCTATGACCCCGCGCGACACCGGATTGTCACGGCGGCCTCCTGCACCACCAATTGCCTCGCGCCGGTGGTCAAGGTCATTCACGAGGGACTGGGCATCAAGCACGGTTCCATGACCACGATTCACGATGTGACCAACACGCAAACCATCGTGGACCGCCCCGCCAAGGACCTGCGCCGCGCGCGCTCGGCGCTCAATTCGCTGATCCCCACGACCACGGGCAGCGCCACGGCGATCACGCTGATCTATCCGGACCTGAAGGGCCGGCTGAACGGCCATGCCGTGCGGGTGCCGCTGCTCAATGCCTCACTGACCGATTGCGTCTTCGAGGTTGAGCGGGAAACCACCGCCGAAGAGGTCAACGCCATGTTCAAGACCGCCGCCGAAGGCGAGTTGAACGGCATTCTTGGTTATGAAACCCGCCCGCTGGTTTCGACCGACTACACCAACGACACGCGGTCCAGCATCGTCGATGCGCCCTCGACCATGGTCGTGAACGGCACACAGGTGAAGGTCTATGCCTGGTATGACAACGAGATGGGCTATGCCCACCGGCTGGTGGACGTGGCGCGGGTGGTGGGGACATCGCTTTGACGGAGGCTACCGAGCGGCCCGAGGGGCTGAGCGCCTATATCGCCGTCACGGCGGCATACTGGGCCTTCATGCTGACCGACGGCGCCCTGCGGATGCTGGTGCTGCTACACTTTCACACGCTCGGCTTCTCGCCGGTGCAGCTGGCCTATCTCTTCGTTCTTTATGAAGTCGCGGGGATGGTCACGAACCTCTGCGCGGGGTGGATCGCGGCGCGCTTCGGGCTGACCAGCACGCTTTATGCCGGGCTGGGGCTGCAGGTGGTCGCCCTTGTTGCCTTGGCCCAGCTCGACCCCGGCTGGGCCGTGGGCCTGTCAGTGGCCTATGTCATGCTGGTGCAGGGGGCATCGGGCGTGGCCAAGGACCTGGCCAAGATGTCGTCGAAATCTGCTGTGAAGCTGCTGGCGCCGACCGCGCAGGGCGGGCTGTTCCGTTGGGTCGCCGTGCTGACCGGGTCGAAGAACGCGGTCAAGGGGCTGGGCTTCCTGCTCGGCGCCGCGCTGCTGAGCCTTGTCGGGTTCACGCGCGCGGTATGGGGCATGGCCGCCGTTCTGGCCTTGATCCTGCTGGCGGTGGCACTGTTCATGCCGGCTGGACTGCCCTCCGGACGCAAGGGTGCGAAGTTCGCCGAGGTCTTTTCCAAGTCCGCTGACGTGAATTGGCTGTCGGTCGCGCGCGTGTTCCTGTTCGGCGCGCGCGATGTCTGGTTCGTGGTGGGCCTGCCGGTCTATTTCTACGCGGTCCTGTCGGATGGCAGCGAAGCAGGCAACCGTGCGGCCTTTTTCATGATAGGGACATTCATGGCGGTCTGGGTCATCCTATATGGTGCGGTCCAGGCCATTGCCCCGCGGCTCCTGGGGGCTGCGAAGCGCCCCGAGGCCGAGCTTGTGGGTGCTGCACGCGGCTGGGCCCTTGCATTGCTGGTGGTGCCCGTTGGGCTGACCGTGGCCTCGCTGGCCTCCGATCAGCCGCAGACGTGGCTGACGGTAACCTTGATCGGGGGCCTGCTGGTCTTTGGTGCGCTTTTCGCGATCAATTCCTCGCTACATTCCTACTTGGTCCTTGCCTTCACAAGGGCCGAGCGCGTGACCATGGACGTGGGCTTCTACTACATGGCCAATGCGGGCGGGCGGCTTCTTGGCACGGTTCTGTCCGGGTTGACCTACCAGTTTGGAGGGCTGCCCCTGATGCTGGGAACGGCCTCGGTGATGGTGGCGCTGAGTGCGGCTGCATCTGGGCGGTTGCGCGGCGGCTGAGGGCCGTTTGTCTTTTCGTGCTGCGTGCCCTACCACGCCGCATAGGCATACAGGCGCGGCACAGGCGCCGATGGGAGGGAGACAGATGAAGTTCCTGCGTTACGGAGATCTGGGCGCCGAGAAACCCGGCCTGCTGGACAAAGAGGGCCGGGTGCGCGGCCTCAGCGGTGTCGTGGCGGATTTCGCCGGGCCGACGGTCTCGACCGAGGCGCTGGCCGAACTGGCGGCGATCGATCCCGCCGACCTGCCCTTGGTGGACGACCCGGGCCGCATCGGGGCCTGCCTGGCCCATGTGCCGAACTTCTTCTGCATCGGGCTGAACTACGCCAAGCACGCCGCCGAGGCCGGCCAGGACACCCCGGCCGAGCCGATCCTGTTTTCCAAGGCCGTCTCGGCCCTGTCAGGACCGGATGACCGGGTGACGATCCCGAAGGGCAGTCAGAAGACCGACTGGGAGGTCGAGCTGGGCGTGGTGATCGGGCACGAGGCTTACCGTGTGACCGCGGACGCGGCGCTGGCGCATGTCTCGGGCTATTGCGTGATCAACGACATTTCGGAACGCAGCTACCAGCTGGACCGCGGCGGACAGTGGATCAAGGGCAAGTCGGCGCCCGGGTTCGGCCCCGTCGGCCCCTGGCTGGTCACGGCGGACGAGGTCCCAGACCCCCAGGCGCTGGGGCTGAGCCTGACGCTGAACGGCGAGGTCATGCAGGATTCGACAACGGCCGACATGATCTTCCCGGTTGCCGAGATCGTCAGCCACCTGAGCGAATTCATGGTGCTGCAGCCGGGCGACATTATCGCCACCGGCACCCCCTCGGGCGTGGGCATGGGGCGGCGTCCCCAGCGGTTCCTGCGACCCGGCGATGTCATGGAACTGACGGTCGAGGGGCTTGGGACCCAGCGCCAGGAGGTGGTTTAGGGCGCCGCCGAGGCGGTATCGCAATTGTCGATCGGACCAAGGATGCGACAATCGCAATCCGACACCCCGTGGTACGCCCTTACCGCGTGAGCGCCTTGGCAAACTCGTGATAAGAGGCCTTGGGCGTCCGTTTCATGGTCTGGTAGTCAACGTGCACCATGCCGAACCGCTTTTCATAGCCGAAGGCCCATTCGTAATTGTCCAGCAACGACCAGTAGAAGAAGCCCTTCACGTTGGTTCCTTGCGTCATGGCGTTTTGCGTGGCGCCGACATGGTCCGATATGAAGCGGATGCGGGCGGGGTCGTGGACCGCGCCGTCGATCACCTGGTCATCCCAGGCCATGCCGTTTTCGGTCACATAGACTGGCAGATCGCCCAGGTAGTCGCGTGACAGAAGGGTCAGCCTGTCCTCCAGCCCCTGTGGAAAAATCTCCCAGCCCATCTGGGTCTTGGGCAGGGGGCCGGGCACCGGTTCCATGGAGGGCCAGGCCATGTCGGGAGCGGCCCGCATCAGCCCGCGCGTGTAATAGTTCACACCCAGCCAGTCGATTGGCTGCGAGATTGCCGCCATGTCGTCCTGCCAGCCCGCGGGCAGGTGGGGTTCAAGCCCTTCCAGCGCCTCCTCGGGGTAGCTGCCGCGGGTGACCCCCTCAAGGAACCAGCGGTTCATGATCGCGTCCTGGCGGGCCGCGGCGGCGGCGTGTTCGGGGCCGTCCTCGGCCGGGGCGTCGGCCTCGAAGTTCAGCACGATGCCGCAGTTTTCCCGCCCCTCGGCGCGCAGCACTTCCATGGCCGCGCCATGCGCCTTGAGGACGTGGTGCATGGCCCGTGCAGTGGCGCGGATATCGCGCAGGCCGGGCGCATGATGGCCCAGGAAATGCGACAGGTAGGCCACGCACCAGGGTTCGTTGATCGTGGCGGTGGCGTGGACACGGTCGCCGATCTTGCGCGTGATGACCTGCGTGAATTCGGCAAACCACTTGTGCACGTCGGGATTGGTCCAACCGCCCAGGTCGGCCAGTGCCGAGGGCATTTCCCAGTGATAGATCGTGTGAAACGGCTTCAGGCCCCGTTCCAGCATACCGTCCACCAGCCGGTCGTAGAAATCCAGCGCTTCGACGTTCACCGGCCCGCGCCCCTCGGGCAGGACCCGCGCCCAGGAAGTCGAGAAACGATAGGCGTCCATTCCGGCCGCGCGCAGCAGGTCGAGGTCGGCCTTCCAGTGCAGATAGTGGTCGCAGGCGCGGCTGCCGTCTTCGGCCCCGATGACGTTGCCGGGAACCCGCGCGTAGCTGTCCCAGTGGCAGGATCCGGCGCCGCCATGGGCCGATCCCTCGATCTGGTAGGCCGCGGTCGCGGCGCCGAACAGGAAGTCCTCGGGGAAGTCGGAGCGTTTGAAATCCATCAGTGTCCTCACTGTTTCGGAGCCGGACCGGTCGAGCGGCCGACGGTCAGTTCCGCTTCCAGCAGGACCTGCCGGGGCGGGGCATCGGGCGTGTCGATCCTGTCGATCAGCATTTGCGCCACTTGTCGACCCGCCTCGCGCACAGAGGATCGGGTCGAGGTGAACAGCGGCACATCGGCCCCGCTGGTGAAATAGGACAGGGCGTCGTCGTGGGTGACGACCGAGACATCCTGTCCCATGCGCAGGCCACGATCCTCGAGCGCGCGGCGCACGCCCATGGCGCTGATCATCGAGGAGACCACAAAGGCGGTCGGCGGCATCGGCCGGTCCAGCAGCGCCAGCGCGCTGCCGTGTCCCATGGCCTCGGTCATCTCGCCGCTGACCTCCAGTCCCGGGTCGGGGTTGAGGCCGCGCGCTGTCAGCGCCGCCTCGAAGCCCGCGCGGCGGCGGGCGGCGAAATCCATTGTTTCCAGCCCGTTGAGCAGTGCGATGCGGCGATGCCCGAGGTCGAGCAGGAAGTCGGTGGCGCGCTGGAAGGCGCGGCGGTTGTTCACGTCCAGCCAGGAATAGTCCTGGGCCAGCCCCGAGGCGCGCCCGTGCACCACGAAGGGCAGGCCCAGCTCCTGCAGCATCGGAATGCGTGAATCCTCCATGCGCGGGCCGTGCACGATGACACCATCGACCACGCCGCGCCGCTTGAGCGAGCGATAGGCGTCATCGGCGCGGTCGTCCTCGACAACCGAGATCAGCATCTCGTAGCCGTGGCTGGAATAGGTCTCGCCCGCGCCGGCGATGAAATCGCCGAAGATCGGGTTCACCATTTCATGTTTCGTCGACAAGGGTATGACGTGGCCGATGGCCTGGGATCGCCCGGTTGCCAGCCCCTGGGCGCGGGCGTTGGGTGAATAGTCATAGCGGCTGGCCGCGTCCAGAACACGCCGCCGGGTCTCCTCCTTGACCTCGGGATAGCCGTTGAGCGCCCGGCTCACCGTGGTCGGCGAGAGGTTCAGCTTGGCGGAGAGTTCCTTGAGGTTCATGGGCGGATTATTGAAAACGCTTTGGGAAACGGGCTGGCGTGCATCCTTTCTTGTCCCGCGCCAAAAATCAATGAGAATCCGTATAGATAGGATGCAATTGCAGAAATCTGTATGCTGCAGGTGCAGCGTTGACAGGGTGGCGGGATTGCTTCAAGGCTGTGGATACTCAAAGCGCTTTGGGCCGAGTCGCAGGACCGGTCTCGCGCTTGTTCAAGACTGCAGTCACGCGCGGTTTCCGCGCAATTGGGAGGATACTCATGAAAAAGACCCTGCTCACCGGTGCAGCCGCCGTCGCCCTGACCGCCGGAATGGCGTCGGCCCAGGACCTGACCGTTTTCGGTCCGTGGTTGGGGCCGGACCAGGCAAACGTCGAGGCCGTTCTGGATGCATTCGCGGAACAGTCGGGCTACGATGTCAGCTACGTCGGCTCGGACAGCTTCGAACAGCAGATCATGGTCGATGCGGAGGCGGGCTCGGCCCCGAACGTTGCCGTGTTCCCGCAGCCCGGCCTTGCGTCCGACATGGCGTCCAGCGGCTTCCTGGCCCCGCTTGAGGACGGCACCGCCGACTGGATTCGCGAGAACTACGCCGCCGGCCAATCCTGGGTCGACCTGGCGACCTTCGCCAACGAGAACGGCGAGGAAAACCTCTACGGCATGTTCTACAAGGTCGATGTGAAATCGCTGGTCTGGTACGTGCCCGAGAACTTCGAGGACGCGGGCTACGAGATCCCCGAGACCATGGAAGAGCTCAAGGCGCTGACCGACCAGATGGTTGCCGACGGCGAAACGCCCTGGTGCATCGGCCTGGGGTCCGGCGGCGCCACCGGCTGGCCGGCCACCGACTGGGTCGAGGACATGATGCTGCGCACGCAGTCGCCGTCCGTCTATGACCAGTGGGTTTCCAACGAGATTCCCTTCGACTCCGAGCCGGTCGTGAACGCGATCGAGGAGTTCGGCTACTTCGCGCGCAACGACGACTATGTTGCCGGTGGAGCCGATGCCGTGGCCTCGACCGACTTCCGCGACAGCCCCAAGGGACTGTTTGACGCGCCGCCGCAGTGCTACATGCACCGCCAGGCCTCCTTCATCCCCGCGTTCTTCCCCGAGGGGACGGAGGTCGGTCTCGACGCCGATTTCTTCTACTTCCCCGCTTACGAGGAAGAGGACCTGGGCACCCCGGTCCTGGGTGCTGGCACCATGTGGTCCATCACCAACGAGAACGAGGCGGCCCATGACCTGATGGCGTTTCTTCAGACCCCTGAAGCCCACGAGATCTGGATGGGGCTTGGTGGCTTCCTGACGCCGCACACCGGCGTGGATACCTCGACCTTTGCGGATCCCACCCTGGCCAAGATGAACGACATCCTGCTCGAGGCGACCACCTTCCGCTTCGACGCTTCCGACCTGATGCCGGGCGGTGTCGGTGCCGGGTCCTTCTGGACCGGCATGGTCGACTACGCCGGCGGTGCGGACGCCGAGGACGTCGCCTCGGAAATCCAGGACAGCTGGGACTCGCTCAAGTAAGCGGCGTCGCCCGGATCGAAAGAACGGATGGCCCGGCCTCGCGCCGGGCCGTCCCCAGCAAGACCGGAACGCCGTGACAGGCGCGTCAGGGAGGGGCACATGTCACCAGCACTACAGGGACTCATCACGATCCTGATCGGGGTCGGCGGCTGCCTGGGATACTTCTATTTTTCCAATCAGCTGCTCGACAAGGTCATCTTTCCGGCCAAGGGGCCGAAGGCGGGCCACAACATCAACCGCGCCAACCAGGTGCGGCCCTGGCTGTTCTTGCTACCCGCGATGGTCTTCCTCAGTCTTTATCTTCTTTATCCCGTGGTCGAAACACTGCGTCTGTCCCTGACGGACCGTGACCAGGATGGTGGCTTCGTGGGCCTGGCAAACTATCAGCAGATGTTCGGCGAGACCAAGTTCTGGGAAGCCATGCGCAACAACATGCTTTGGCTATTCGTGGTGCCCGCGGCGTCGACTGCCTTCGGCCTTCTGGCCGCGCAGCTGACCGACCGGATCAAGTGGGGCGCCATCGCCAAGTCGCTGATCTTCATGCCCATGGCGATTTCCTTCGTCGGCGCCTCGGTCATCTTCCGCCTGATCTACGTGGCCCGTCCCGCGGACCAGGCCCAGATCGGTGTGCTCAACGCCCTGTGGCTTCAATTCGACGGCGGCGTGGGCAGCTTTTTCGCGCTCAAGGTGCTGCCGGCCATCATTTTGCTGAGCTTCGCGGCCATGGTGGCCTACGTGGGCTACATCCTGCTCAAGCCCTTTCTTGGACAGGGGTCCTCCTACAGCAGGTTCGGATCGGTCCTGCGGATGGTCGGGCTTGCGGGGGCCGCTTACCTTGTCGTCACCTCGCTTTGGCAGGTGGTCGAGATCTTCAGCATGCAGCTGCCCTACGGCGAGCCGCAGCAATGGCTGACGATCCCCTTCTACAACAACTTCTTCCTGATGATCGTGCTGATCTGGATCCAGACCGGCTTTGCCATGGTGATCCTCTCGGCCGCTTTGCGTGGCATCCCGGAGGAAACCGTCGAGGCCGCCATCGTCGACGGTGCGAACCCCTTCGAGGTCTTCTTCCAGATCAAGGTGCCGCAGATCATGGGCACCATCGTCGTGGTCTGGACCACGATCACGCTGGTCGTTCTCAAGATCTTCGACATCGTCTTCGCCATGACAAACGGCCAGTGGGAAACCCAGGTCCTTGCCAACTACATGTTCGACAAGCTGTTCCGGGCAAATGATTGGGGCGTCGGTTCGGCCAGCGCCATCGTCATCATGCTGCTGGTCTCGCCCATCCTGGTCTGGAACGTCTACAACGCCCGCAAGGAGATGCGCTGATGGACAATATCGCCGGAACAAAGTCGAGCCTGACCTGGGCGGTGCACCTGGCAACGCTGGCGCTGGTCCTGCTCTGGCTCTTTCCCACGCTGGGCCTGTTCATCTCCTCCTTCAGGACCGTGGACCAGATCAACACCTCCGGCTGGTGGGCTTCGATGTCGGCCTCGGAGCAAAGCGAGGTGCTGCGCGCCGACAGCCCCGACGAGAACCGCGTCGCCGACGGCGACATGTACATTGTCAACGGCAATCTCTTCGAGGCCGGGTCCGAGAAAGTCATCAGCACCTGGGGCACGTCCTCGCGTGACATCTCGGCCTACCAGGCCGGCGAAACCGCCGATATGGGCGAGGGCGAGACAATGACCGTCGCCGAGAACGGCGACTACATCTGGCGTGGCACAGAAGACCAGATCTCGGGTCGCGGCCAGCGGGTTTTTGTCACCGCGAAGGCGCCGCCGGAATTCACGCTGGCCAACTACGAACAGGTCCTGCTGTCCGGCGATAGCACCGACAGCATGGCCAAGGCGTTCTTCAACACGCTGACCGTGACGATTCCGGCCACGATCATCCCGATCGTGGTGGCGGCCTTCGCGGCCTATGCGCTGGCCTGGATGGACTTTCCGGGCCGCGCGCTCTTGATCGCCATGGTCGTGGGTCTGCTGGTCGTGCCGCTTCAGTTGGCGCTGATCCCGCTCTTGCGGCTGCACCTGGGGATCGGGATCGGCAAGGGCTACCTGGGGGTCTGGCTGGCCCATACCGCCTTTGGCCTGCCGTTGGCGATCTACCTCTTGCGAAACTACATGGTGGGTTTGCCGCGTGACATCATCGAAAACGCCCGGGTGGACGGCGCGACGGAATTCCAGATCTTCACGAAGATCATTCTGCCGCTGTCCTTTCCCGCTCTGGCCTCTTTCGCCATCTTCCAGTTCCTCTGGACCTGGAACGACCTGCTGGTGGCCAAGGTGTTCCTGATCGACGCCAGTGGCGATACCACGGTCATGACCAACCAGATCGTCGAGCTTCTGGGCACCCGCGGCGGCAATTGGGAAATCCTCGCGACGGCGGCCTTCGTGTCGATCGCGGTGCCGCTGGTGGTGTTCTTCGCAATGCAAAAATACCTCGTGCGGGGGATGCTGGCCGGCTCGGTCAAGTAAGCCCCACAGGTCAACAAGGAAAGACAAGGCAATCATGTCTAAACTGGAGGCGCTTGTGCCAAGCAAGGTACTGGACAAGGAGCAGGACTGGTGGCGTGGCGCGGTGATCTACCAGATCTACCCGCGCAGCTTCCAGGACAGCAACGGTGACGGCATCGGCGACCTTGCCGGGATCGTCCAGCGGCTGCCCTACATCGCGTCGCTTGGCGTCGATGCGATCTGGATATCGCCCTTCTTCACCTCGCCCATGAAGGACTTCGGCTACGATGTCAGCGACTATTGCGACGTCGACCCGATGTTCGGCACCCTGGCCGATTTCGATGCTGTTGTCGAAACCGCGCATGGACTGGGGCTGAAGGTGATGATCGACCTGGTCCTCAGCCACACCAGCGACCGGCACCCGTGGTTCATCGAGAGCCGCGCCAGCCGCGACAACGACAAGACCAACTGGTATGTCTGGGCCGATCCCAAGCCCGACGGCACGCCGCCGAACAATTGGCTGTCCATCTTCGGCGGCTCGGCCTGGCAGTGGGACCCACGCCGCGAACAGTACTACCTGCACAACTTCCTGTCGTCGCAGCCTGACCTGAACTTCCACGAACCACGGGTGCAGGAGGCCCTGCTCGACGTCGGGCGGTTCTGGCTGCACCGCGGGGTGGACGGGTTCCGCCTGGACACGATCAACTTCTACGTGCACGACGCCCAGCTACGCGACAACCCGCCGCTGCCGGTGGAGAAGCGCAACGCCAACATCGCGCCAAGCGTGAATCCCTACAACCACCAGGAACATCTCTATTCCAAGAACCAACCCGAGAACCTGGACTTCCTGCGCAAGCTGCGCCAAGTCATGGCGCCCTTCAACGCAGCCGCCGTGGGCGAGGTGGGCGATGCCCAGCGCGGGCTCGAGATCATGGGAGAATACACCGCCGGCGACGACCTGATGCAGATGTGCTATGCCTTCGAGTTCCTGGCCAAGGACCAGCCCACGCCCGATCGCATCGCCAATGTCATGGCGCGTGTTGATGATGTTGCCGCCGAAGGCTGGGCCTGCTGGGCCTTTTCCAACCACGACGTGATGCGCCACGCAACGCGCTGGGGCCTGACCCCGGCGGCGCAGCGGGCCTTTGCCTCCCTCATAATGTGCCTGCGCGGGTCGGTCTGCCTTTACCAGGGCGAGGAACTCGGCCTGCCCGAGGCCGATGTCGCTTTCGAGGACCTGCAGGATCCCTACGGCGTCGAGTTCTGGCCGGAATTCAAGGGCCGTGATGGCTGCCGCACACCGATGGTATGGGAGGAATCGAACCTGCACGGCGGCTTCTCGACCGCGCCCAAGACATGGCTTCCGGTCAGCCACGACCACGTGCATCGATCCGTCGCGGTCCAGGAGGAGGACCCCGGCGCACTGATCCACCACTACCGTCGCGCCATCGCATTCCGGCATGCCCACCCGGCCTTGGCCAAGGGCGACCATGACGGCGTCAAGGCCAAGGGGGACGTGGTGTATTTCACGCGCATGCACGGCGAGGAGGAAATCTTCTGCGCTTTCAATCTGTCCGACACGCCCTCTGAACTGGCGCTGCCCAAGGGCAACTGGGCGCCTGTCGGCGCCGAACTGGGCGGGGCGCATGTCTCGGCGGACAGTAAATTGCATCTCGGCCCGTGGCAGCCATGCTTCGCTGTCCGCGTGACCGGCTAGAAAGAACAATAGGGAGGGACCAGATGGCGGACCTGAAGCTGGAGAACGTCGAAAAGACCTATGGCGGCACCGTCGAGGTGCTCAAGGACATCAATCTCGACATCAAGAAGGGCGAACTGATTGTCTTCGTCGGCCCCTCGGGGTGCGGCAAGTCCACCCTGTTGCGCATGATCGCCGGGCTGGAAAAGATCACCGGCGGCACGCTTGAAATCGACGGCCTCGTCGTCAACGATGTGCCCCCTGCGCAGCGCGGCATTGCCATGGTGTTCCAGTCCTACGCGCTTTACCCGCACATGACGGTGCGCGACAACATGGCCTTTGCGCTCAAGCTGGCCAAGAAAACGCCGGACGAGATCGACGCCGCCGTCAACAAGGCCGCGAAGATCCTGCAGTTGGAACCCTACCTGGATCGCCTGCCCAAGGCGCTGTCGGGCGGCCAGCGTCAGCGTGTGGCCATCGGCCGCTCGATCGTGCGCGACCCCAAGGTCTATCTCTTCGACGAGCCGCTTTCGAACCTCGACGCCGCGCTGCGCGTCGCCACCCGTATCGAGATCGCGCAGCTCAAGGAATCCATGCCCGATTCCACCATGATCTACGTTACCCACGACCAGGTCGAGGCCATGACGCTGGCCAGCCGCATCGTGGTCCTTGCCAACAAGGGCATCGCCCAGGTCGGTTCGCCGCTGCAGCTTTACGAACGCCCCGAGAACGAATTCGTGGCGCAATTCATCGGCTCGCCCGCCATGAACCTGATGCCGGGAGAGATTACCGGAACCGGGGACGAGACCACGGTCAAGCTTGACGGCGGGGGGACTGCGGTGGCCGATGTGCCAACCCGGGAGGCCGACAAGGGCCTCAAGGTCAACGTCGGCGTGCGCCCCGAGGATTTCACCGAAACGGAGGGCGATTTCATCTACCAGGGCAAGGTGGCCATCACCGAGGCGCTGGGCGAGGTGACACTGCTCTACTTCGATCCCGACGGGCGCGAGGAACCCATCATCGCCAAGCTGCCCGGTATCCATGCTGATGTGCGCGGCAAGACCGTGGGTCTGACCGCCGACCCCTCGCGCGTGCAGGTCTTCCACAACGGCAAGTCGCTGCACTACCGCTGAGACATCTCCAAGGATTGACAGGGTCTGTCGCCAAGGGTGCCAGGCCTGTGTAAAGGCGCACGCTATGACACGCATTGTTTTGGTCGGTGCCGGCAGCCTGCAATTCGGCGCCGGCATGCTTGGCGACATCTTCCAGTCGGCCCCGCTGGCCGATGCCGAGATTGTCCTCAACGACATCGACGCCGCCGCCGTGCGGCGGACCGAGGAAATGGCCAAGGCCTACCTCGAGGACTCCGGCCTGCATCAGACCGTTCGTGTCGAGGCCGACCTGGCCGCCGCACTCAAGGACGCGGACTTTGTCGTGATCTCGATCGAGGTGGGCGACAGGTTCGCCCTTTGGGACATGGACTGGCGCCTGCCGCAGCAATACGGCATCGCTCAGGTCTACGGCGAGAACGGCGGTCCCGGCGGCCTGTTCCATGCCCTGCGGATCATTCCGCCAATCCTCGAAATCTGCGGCAAGGTGATGGAACACGCTCCCGGCGCCACGGTATTCAACTATTCCAACCCCATGAGCCGGATCGCCACCACGGTCCACCGCGCCTATCCGGGCCTGCGTTTCATCGGCATGTGCCACGAGATCGCCAGCCTTGAACGCAACCTGCCGCCGCTGCTCGATCAGCCGCGAGAGAACATCCGCTACCGCGCGGGCGGACTGAACCATTTCTCGGTGCTGACCGAGTGCACCTATGCCGACAGCGGCCAAGATGCCTATGGCGACGTGATCGCCCGGGCCGAGGCCCATTTCGGCCGCCAACCCGGCTATTCCGAAATCCTGACCGAAAGCCGCCGAACCGGCCGCGCGGTGGATACCGAAGGCTGGATGGAAATCGACCTGGGCCATGTGACCGAAATGCGCCCCTGGTCGGACCGTCGGCTTTTCAAGTTGATCCTCGACAGGTTCGGGGTGCTGCCCATCACCACCGACAGCCATTTCGGGGAATATATCCATTGGGCGCATGACTGCGCCGACCATCGCGGCATCATGGATTTCTACACCTATTACCGGGGCCACCTGGGCAACGTGACGCCGCGGATCGAAGAACATCTTCACGAGCGCGTGGTGCCGATCATCGAGGGGTTGATCACGGGCGTGTCCTACGAGGAGGCCGCCGTGAACATACCCAACGCCGGTTTCATCGCCGATTTGCCGGAGTGGATCGCCGTGGAGGTGCCCGCTCGCGTGGACGGGTCCGGCGTCCACGGGATCGCAGTCGATCTGCCAGCCGGAATGCGCGCGCTGCTGTGCAACCAGATCGGGGTCCACAACCTGACGGCCGAGACGGTGCTGCAGGGCAAGCGTGACCTTGCCGTGCAGGCGCTGCTGGCCGATCCGGTCGTGACCGTGTCGCGCGGGGTGCCCGAACTGGTCGATCACATGATCGCCGAACAGGCGCCGTGGCTGGACTACCTGGATTGACCGCATCAAGGGGCCCGGAGGGTGGCGATTATCCGCCGAGATCCGCCGCCCAGGCCGGTTTCTTACGCTGGGTCAGGCCCTTGGCGGCTGTTTTTTGTCGGCCTCAACCCTTGCGTTCAATCGCGACTCCCAGAACACTCGGCGCATTCCCCCGGGCCAACACGGGGGGCCATGACAACCGCGCGGCGCGGGCCAATGCCCCCGCGACGCACGAAGGGAGAAATTCATGACAATCCACAACAAGCTTCTGATGAGCACGGCGGCCGCGATGATAGCCATGTCCGGTGTCGCCTTTGCCGAAAGCCACGCCATGACCGGCCCCAACGGCGAGGCCCTGGCCGAAACCCAGGAATTCACCTACCGCGTTCTGGACGAGCATTCCTCGCTCGATCCGGGCATCGTCGAGGACGTGACCGGCTCCGAGGTCGTGCGCGACCTGTTCGAAGGTCTTTACAACGACAGCAAGACCGGCGCCACGCTGGAACCGGGCGTGGCCCTGTCGCACGACGTGTCCGATGACGGCATGACCTACACCTTCACCCTGCGCGAGGGCGCAGAGTGGTCCAATGGCGACCCGGTTACGGCCGGTGACTTCGTCTATGCCTGGCGCCGCGCGGCCAGCCCCGAACTGGCCTCGCCCTATGCCTGGTACATGAGCCTGATGTCGCTGGAAAACGTCGATGAAGTCATCTCCGGCGACGCGCCGCTCGAAGACCTGGGCGTGACCGCGATCGACGACTACACCCTCGAAGTGCGCCTGAAAGAGCCGCTGCCCTACTTCCCGCAGATGCTGACCCATGCGACCACCTTCCCGGTGCCGCAATCGGTGGTCGAGGAACATGGCGACCGTTGGACCCGCCCCGAGAACATCGTGTCCAACGGTGCCTATGTTCTGGAAGAGCATGTACCGCAGGAACGCTCGGTGCGCGTCAAGAACGACATGTACTGGGATGCCGAGAACACCATCGTGGAGCGCGTGACCGCCTTGGTCATCAACGACGAGAACCAGGCCCTGACCCGGTTCCTGGCCGGCGAGCTTGACCGCACCGAGGTGCCTGCCGGGCAGTTCCCGCGCCTCAAGGAAGAGCATCCCGACGAGGCGATCAGCTTCCCGCGGCTGTGCAACTACTACTATACCTTCAACCTGCGCGAGGACGGCCCCGAGGCTTTCAAGGACCAGCGTGTCCGCCAAGCCCTCGCCCTCGCCGTGGATCGCAACGTGATCGTTGAGAACGTTCTCGCCGGCGGTCAGAGCCCGGCCTACACCTTCACCCCCGCCGCGACCGCGAATTTCGAGGTGCCGGGCGTGGAGATGGCGGGGATGACCCAGCAAGAGCGCAACGCCAAGGCACAAGATCTGCTGGCCGAGGCCGGCTATGGCGCGGACAATCCGCTGTCCTTCGAAATGGTCTACAACACCTCGGATGCCCATCGGTCCGTGGCCGTCGCCATGAGCCAGATGTGGAACCAGACACTGGGTGTCGAAACCACGCTGGCCAACATGGAATGGCAGACCTTCCTGGAAGCACGCAACAACGGTGACTTCGAACTGGCCCGTGGCGCCTGGTGTGGTGACTACAACGAGGCGTCGACCTTCCTCGACCTGTTGCAGACCAATTCGGGCTACAACGACGCCAAGTATTCCAACGCCGAGGTCGACCAGCTGCTGGCCGATGCCAAGACGGCCGAGGACCCCGGCGCCAACTACACGCAGGTGGAACAGATCATCGCCGAGGAAATGCCGGTGATCCCGGTCTACCACTATGCCGGCGTCTACATGATGGACGAGAACCTGATCCCGTCCTGGCCCGTGGAGAACGTCCAGCAGAACTGGTATTCCAAGGACCTGTATTTCGTCGCTGACGAATAATATTGCCCGCTCATACGAAACCGGCCCGCGCCCCTTGTCCGGGGGGGGGCGGGTCACCGCCTTTCAGGACATCCGCCATGTTTGCCTATATTGTCCGGCGCCTCGCAATCGCCATTCCAACGATTCTGATCCTGGTCGTGATCAGCTTTCTGCTGATGTATTCTGCTCCCGGCGGGCCCTTCAATTCCGAACGCCCCTTGCCGGCCGAGGTCATGGCCAATCTGGAGGCCAAGTACGGCCTGGACCAGCCCATGTGGCGGCAGATGGTGTCCTATGTCTGGGGCGTTGTGACACAATTCGATTTCGGCCCGTCCTTCCAGTATACAGACCGGACCGTGAACGACGTCATCGCGCAGGGCTTCCCGGTGACACTGACCTACGGGCTGTGGTCCGCGATCGTGGCCATGGTGGTGGGCGTGTCGCTGGGCGTGTCCGCGGCAGTGCGCCAGAATTCCGTTCTGGATTACCTGGCCGTGGGCATCACCATCGGGGCGCAGGCATTGCCCAACTTCGTCATGGCGCCGATCCTGGTGCTGATCTTCACGCTGTGGCTGGGCTGGCTGCCCGGTGGCGGCTGGAACGGCGGGCAATGGGAATACGTCATCATGCCGGTGATCGCGCTGTCGACCTCCTACATGGCCTCGATCGCTCGGATCACGCGGTCGTCCATGCTGGAAGTGCTCAATTCCAATTTCATCCGGACTGCCCAGGCCAAGGGCCTGCCGATGCGGCGCGTGGTCCTGCGCCATGCCCTGAAGCCGGCGCTGCTTCCGGTGTTGTCATATCTCGGCCCGGCCATGGTGGGGATGATCACCGGCTCGGTCGTGGTCGATATCATCTTCTCGACCGGGGGCATCGGGCAGTTCTTCGTCAATTCGGCTTTCAACCGTGATTATGCCGTGATCATGGGGATCACGCTGCTGGTGGGTGTTCTGACCATCTCTTTCAACCTGATCGTCGATATCCTCTACGCCTGGATCGACCCGAAGATCCGCTACTGAGAAGGGGGCAGCGCCATGAAACTCGCAGAACCCGACGCCAAGATGCTGCAGGAGGTCGGCGCCTTGGCCGAGGTCAGGGGAAGGTCGCTCTGGGCCGACGCACGGGCACGTTTCCTGCGCAACAAAGCCGCCTTGATCGGGCTGGTGGTGCTGATCCTGATCTGTCTCTTCGCCGCCTTCGGAGGGCTGATCGCCCAGTATGAACGTGATTTCGTTGACTTCTCGCTAATGGGGGCGAATGCCTATCAAGGCAGTCCCTCGATCGAGACGGGGCATTACTTCGGCGTCGATATCGACGGGCGCGACCTTTACGCGCGAACGGTACAGGGCACGCGGATCTCGTTGCTGGTGGGGATCGTCGGCGCGCTGGTCGCGGTGCTGGTCGGAACGCTTTATGGTGCCACGGCGGGCTACATCGGTGGCCGGGTCGACAATATCATGATGCGCACGGTCGACGTGCTGATGTCGATCCCCTTCATGTTCGTGCTCATCCTGATGCTGGTGATCTTCGGCCGGTCGATCCTGATGCTATTCATCGGGATCGGGCTGATTTCCTGGCTGGACATGGCACGGATCGCCCGAGGTCAGACCCTTACCATCAAGAACAAGGAATTCGTCGAGGCCGCCGTGGCCACCGGCGTGAAGCCGCTGAAGATCATCCTGCGCCACGTGGTGCCCAACCTGCTGGGAATCGTCATCGTCTATGCCACGCTGCTGGTGCCGCAGATGATCATCTTCGAGAGCTTCATCTCCTACTTGGGGCTCGGGGTGCAGGAACCCAACACCTCGCTCGGCGCGCTCATGAGTCTCGGCACCAAGCAGATGAACAACGGCACGCTCTGGATGCTGTTCTACCCGCTCTTCTTCTTCCTGATCACGCTCTTTGCGTTCTTCTTCGTGGGCGACGGCCTGCGCGATGCGCTCGACCCCAAGGACCGCTGACCACATGGCGCTTCTCGATGTTTCCGACCTTACCGTAACCTTTCAGACCAACGATGGCCCGGTGAATGCGGTCAACGGGCTGGATTTCAGCGTGGCCGAGAAGGAGAGCCTCGCCATCGTTGGCGAAAGCGGATCGGGCAAGTCTCAGACGGCCTTTGCGATCATGGGTCTGCTGGCCAGGAACGGCGGAGCCACGGGCCGGGTCTCCTTTGACGGGACAGACCTTTTGTCGCTCTCTCGGCGGCAGCTCAACAAGGTGCGGTCCAACCAGATCGGCATGATCTTCCAGGATCCGATGACCTCGCTCAATCCTTACATCCGGGTCAGCGACCAGATGGCCGAGGTGCTGCAACTGCACAAGGGTCTGTCGAAGAAGGACGCCATCACCCAAGCCGTGCAGATGCTGGACGCGGTGCGCATACCCGATGCCCGGGCCCGGATCAGCATGTATCCGCACGAGTTTTCCGGCGGGATGCGCCAGCGGATCATGATCGCCATGGCGCTGCTGTGCCGCCCGCGCCTTCTGATCGCGGACGAGCCGACCACGGCGCTGGACGTGACCGTCCAGGCCCAGATCATGAAACTGCTGGCCGAGATCCGCGAGGAGTTCAACACCGCCGTGGTCCTCATTACCCATGACCTCGGTATCGTCGCGGATTTCTGCGACCGGACATTGGTGCTTTATGGTGGCCAGATCATGGAAGAGGGCCCGACGGGCTCGATCTTTGCCGATCCGTCGCACCCCTATACGACCGGGTTGCTCAAGGCGGTGCCGCGTCTTGATCGGGATACCGACAGCCTGCAGACCATCGCGGGCGAGCCGCCCGACATGTCGAACCTGCCACGGGGCTGCCCGTTTTCGCCGCGTTGCGAGATCGCCCGGGAGTACTGCTCCACGCGCAAGCTTTCGATCGAACCCCTGGGCGACGATCGCACCCGCGCCTGCCACGCCAGCCCCGCGGAAATGAAGCAGGAGTTGCAGAATGGCTGATCCGATCCTGTCCATCCGTGATGTATCCGTGACCTTCGATGTGCGTCCGAAGGGGGCCTGGCCCTGGACGCCTTCGTTGAAGCTTCACGCGGTCAGCAAGCTTTCGGTGGACCTGATGCCCGGCGAAACACTGGGCCTCGTGGGTGAAAGCGGGTCGGGCAAGTCAACGCTGGCCCGTGCCGTGATCGGCACGATCCCCCATTCCGGTGGCCAGATCATCTACGAGGGCCGTGACCTCGCGCAGATGACGCCACAGGAAACCCGCCGCCATCGCCGCGACGTGCAGATGGTGTTCCAGGACCCGCTGGCGGCGTTGAACCCGCGCATGACCGTTGGCGACATCATCGCCGAACCCCTGATCACGCACGAACCCGACACCCCCCGCAAGGAGGTCAAGGCCCGGGTCGCGGCGATCATGGACAAGGTCGGGCTGCTTCCCAACCTGATAAATCGCTACCCGCACGAGTTTTCGGGCGGACAGTGCCAGCGGATCGGGATCGCGCGAGCGCTTATCCTCAAGCCCAAGCTTCTGGTCTGTGATGAGCCGGTCTCGGCGCTGGATGTCTCGGTGCAGGCACAGGTGGTCAACCTGCTCAAGGACCTGCAGGCGGAAATGGGACTTTCGATGATCTTCATCGCCCATGACCTGAGCGTTGTGAAACACATCTCGGACCGGATCATGGTCATGTACCTGGGCTGCCCGATGGAGGTCGGCCCGGCCAGGGCCGTCACCGCGATGCCGCGCCATCCCTACACGCAAGCGCTGATTTCCTCGGTGCCGATCCCCGACCCGGTGCTGGAGGCCGCCCGCGAAAGACCCGTTCTGGAGGGTGATTTGCCCAGCCCGCTCAGCCCGCCGTCGGGGTGTGTCTTCCGCACCCGCTGCCCCAAGGCACAGCCCAGCTGCGCCCGGGCGCGTCCGGCGATGGAGGCGGCAGAGCCCGACCGGCTGGTGGCCTGCCCCTTCCAGGAGGCCGAGAAGGTGCTGGCAGAGGCCTAGAATGCATCGGGCGGCGGGCCGGCTGGTCGGTCATCCCGGGCCAAATGCCCGCCCGGCCTGTCGATGGGCCGCCGCGCCTCGAACAAGCTGCGAAAAACCGGGCGCCGTTTTCCTGCTTGCCGGGTGCGCACCATGGAAAATCAATAGGTTGGAGCGGTTCGCGCGAATGAGAATGAATGCGGCCCGCTTCAGTAATCCCGTTCGTAGAAGACACCGAGGCTCGACTCGCCCTCGGACCCGAAGCTGCCGCGCGCGGTGACATCGTCGGTGACATCCAGGTTCAGGTTGATCTCGGAGGTGCCATCGGCACCGACGGTGATATCGGTGTAGACGTTCTCCGAGATATACTTTCCGGCGCGCACGGCGGCGTTGCCGTCCTCGTCGGTGGTGACGTCGAAATCGTCCAGGTCCAGCCCTTCGCGCAGCCCCTCCAGAGCGCCGCCCCCGCCGCGCCCCGATAGCGTGGCCACGGCCGAGGCCAGTTGCACCGCCTGCAACGGGCTGATCGACGACAAGTCCCGCCCGAAGAGCAATTGGGCCAAAACCTCGTCCTGAGGCAACTCGGGGCTACTCTCGAAGCGCACCTCCGGGTTGTCCGCGGGCCCCTCGATGATGATCGACACATCGGTGCCCGAGCGGGCCTCGGTCCGGGCGACAAGGCGCAGGTAGGGGGCGAAATCCCCCTGCAACTGGGCATACCCCTCGGTCAGGTCGAAACGCTGACCAAGGATATCGAGGCGCCCGCGCAGCAGGTCGAAACGCCCGATGGGCACGACGGCGGCACTGGTGCCGGTCAGCCGGAGCGACCCGCCCAGTTCCGCATCCAGCCCGCGGCCGCGCACGAAGATACGCGCCGGGGCATCGATCTGCAGGTCCAGAGGGTAGGGGCGGGCGGTAGACTCGTTCTGGTTCCCGGTTTCGGGGCTTGCGCCCAAGCCGGCCCGGTCCAACGTCCGCAGCACCGCGGCACCGGGGGCGACGTGGGTGACGCGCGGCAGGTCGCCGAGGGTCGAAACGGGGCTCGAAGGCACCCGGATCTCGGTCCGGCCGATGTCGATCGCGCCGCTGATGCGCGCGCCCCCGGTCAGCGGCCCGTCAACGCGGATGGTGCCATCCGCCCGGGTTTCGTACAGGGCAGGGTCGCGCAGCCGGGCGCGTTGCAGATCGATGGCCAGGTCGGCGGTATTGGGCGCCAACAGCCCGATGCTGCCGCTGGCTTCGACTTGCCCCCCCGCGGCCAGGTCGCCCGCGATGTCCAGCCGCGCCTGCGCGCCGCCGAGGCCGATCCGGCCCGAGATCGCCTCGATCGCTTGGCCGAGGTTCGGGGCCGTCAGGCGTCCGTCCGACAGCGTGACCTCGCCCGAAAGCGAGCCCGGGCGCGCCGGCCCGTTCACCGACAGGTCATAGCGGGCCAGCCCGCTGATCTGGCGTGGTGCGATGAAGGCATTGGCCAGGCCCAGCGGGGCTTGCCCGGCCAGGTCCAGCGCGAGTTGCCCGTCGTTGCCCACCCGGCCGGCAGCCTGACCGGTCGTGTCTGCGGGGCCGGTGCCGCTGCCCGACACCTGCCAGCCGCGGGCGTCCTGCCTGGCCTCGATCCGCGCCGTGGCCGGTCCGGAGAAATCCGGTGCCAGGAGGCCCACATCTGCAAGCCGGATGTCCAAGTTGGCGCGGGCCAGCCCGTCATCGCCGATGTCCACGTTGCCTTGAGCACTGATATTTGGAAGGCTTGCGCGCAGCCCGCTCAGGGCGATGCGCCCGCTTGGCCTCTGGTCGAATTCGGCCCGTACCTCGCCCGCACCGCGCAGCAAGGGGTCGATCCCCGCCGGCCCGGCGCGCAGGTCCTGCGTGGTGGCCGTCAGCCCGGCCTGCGCCGCGCCGGTTCCGGTCTCGTAGCTGCCGCGGGCCTCGACGGTCACCGCTCCGCCCAGCCGCAGGCCCGTCAGGCCCGAGAACCGTGACAGGTCGCGGGCGTCCAGCACGGCCCGGCCAGCCAAGGCATAGTCCTCGCCCTCGGGTGTGGCCGTGACCTCGGCGTTCAGCCTGGTGTCGGATGCGGTCAGGACCGTATCGGCGGTGATAACCCCGCCGCTGTCGGTGCGCAGGCGGGCATCGAGACGGCCCGGACCGGACAGGTCGGGGTCGATCCGGCCGAGGTCCGTGATGCGGGCCTCGACCGTGCCCGTGGCGGCCTCGGGGGTGATCTCGGCGCGGGCGTCGGCGCTCAGGTGGTCGCCCCGCAGGGTCAGGTTTTCAAGCCGGGTGCCGCTCTCGTCGCGCGCGCCGGTCAGTGTCAGGCGCGTCGCGCCGGTCAGGAGCGGGTCGAGTTGGGCGATGCCCAGGCCCAGATCGCGGGTTCCGGCGCTCAGGTCGACGTCGAAGATGCCATCGAAGGGCTGCAGGGACCCCGAAAGCACAATCTGCCCGTCCCCGCGCAGCGGACGGCCCACGAGCCCCGAGAATCGGCCGAAATCCTGCGCCTCGATCCGGGCGTTGGTATGGGTGCGAAACCGGGTCTCGGGGCCACTGACGATGGCATTGGCCCGTGCCGACAACCCTGCCCCCTGCAGGGTCAGGGCCTGCACCACGAAAGGTTCGCCTTCCAGCCGGGCAAAGCGCAGGTTGCCCCGGATGTCGGATCCGAGCGCCCGCGCCTGGGCGGGGTCGGCCGGTGCGATGCCCGCGGCGGAATAGTCCAGGTCGGCGGTAAAGCGCCCGCGGTCCGCGCCCGCGCCCTCGGTGATGGTGCCCGCCCCGCGCAGGGTCAGACGGTTTACGGAAACGTCCGGGTTCTCAAGCGCCCGTGCGCTGAACCGGCCCGTCCAGCGCTCGCCCGCCGCCGCGTCGTAGCGAAGGTCGACGCTGGCCTCTGCGACCTCGGTGCGGGGCCCCGAGACGGGCAGGCGGACCGGCTGGCCATCCGCCGCCGCCATGCGGCCTGTCAAATCGAAGGCCTCGGGCCAGCCCTGCGCCCCGATCCGTGCCGATCCGCCCAGCCTCAGTTGTTCGGCCTCGATGGACAATGACGTCAGGTCCAGTGCCCCTTCGGCCTCGCGGACCCCCGAGACCAGCATACTGGACGAGGGCCCGAAGAAGGGGTGGTAGTCCTTTTGCAACAGCGGCCGCAGGTCGCCGGTCAGGGCCAGGTTGAACCAGGTTTCGTCCCCCGCCTCGGCCGCGTCGCCCTCGCGGCCCAGCTGGAACCGCCCGGTGACCCGCTCGGCCCCGTCGGTCGCGAGGGCAAGCTCTGCATCGAAGGCGGTGATCGGCGCGTCGCCTGCAACCTCCAGCCGCAGGGCCGGGCGGCCGGGCAGGCCCAGCATTCGCGCTGCGATGCCGTCCTGTCCCTCTTCGGCCACAAGGGACAGCGCGAGTTGGCCGGCGGCCTCGTCATAGCGGGCGTCTAGGGCGAAGCGCCCGGTCTTGGCGTCCACCCGTTCCAGCGTAAGCTCGGCATCGGCCAACCCACCGACCAGCGACAGCGCCCCTGCCAGCCGCGCAGAGACGGGCTCGCCGAGGAAGGGTTCGGCGATCTCGATCCGCTCCGCGCGGATCTCTCCGATCTCGACCGAGACGGGCAGGTCGGGCAAAGCAAAGGGGGTGGCCTGCGCGCTAGGCACCTCGGGGCCGCCTGCGGGTTCCGGTACCCGGTTCAGGATGATCCGGTCGGCGGCCAGTTCCTCGATCCGAATCTCGCCCGACAGCAGGGCCGCGCGGTTCCATTGCAGGCTGGCGTCCTCCAGCCGCAGCCAGACACCGGTATCGTCGGCGATTGTGATCGCCGCGACCGTTGCACGCGAGGACAACGCGCCTTCGAAGCCTTCCAGCCGAACCTCTCGGCCCAGGCCGGAGGTCGCATCCTCGATCAGGCCGGTCAGGAAGCCGCGGTCGTCCTCGGCCTGTTGGGCCGGTGCCGGAGTGACCAATGCAATGCAGAGGGGCACGAAGCAGAGGGAGAGTCGGGTAAACCGCATCAGAAAGCCTGCCCGATGCCGAGGTAGACTTCCAGCCGTTCACCCGCGTCGGGGCCGCTTGCCGGGGCGGCAAGGTCCAGCCGGATCGGCCCGATCCCGGTGTCGTAGCGCAGGCCCAGGCCTGCGCCGGACTGCCAGCTCCCGCTGCCGAAATCGAAGGCATCCGCGCCGATGAAACCGGTGTCGTAGAATCCCACGACACCGATGTTCTCGGTGATCCCGACACGGGCCTCGGCCTGTGCGCCCACGAAGGCCCGCCCGCCGATCTCGTTGCCGCCGCCCAGGTCCACGGCCAGGGACTGGAACGGTTGGCCCCGCACCGTGCCGCCGCCACCCGAGAAGAACAGGAAGCTGGCGGGAACGTCCACGGCCTGCGCGCCCCAGACTGCCCCGGCCTGGCCGCGCAGGGCCAGTGTGACGTGGTCCTCGGCGCCAAAGCTGCGATAGACGCGCCCGTCGCCGTAGACCCGCACCCCGTTGCCGCTGTCCGCCAGGCCCAAGAAGGGCATGATCTCGAGGTGGGCATAATATCCCGAGGTGGCGTCGAACTCGTTGTTGCGGCGATCGCGCGTGCCCGCGATGGGCAGGGTCAGCACCTGGTAGCGGCGCGTTCCTTGCGAATCCTCGACCTCGCCCGCGCGGTAGCCCAGCCCAAGCTCGACCACGGCCTCGTCCCGGATGCGGCGGATGAAGCCTGCCTCGACCATTATCCGGCGTTCGACGAACTGTGGATCGTCTCGCTGCTCGATCGCCAGATCAGCATAGAAATCGGTGTCCGAGCGGAATGTCGCCGGGCGCAGGAAGCTGGCGGTCAGGCCATAGTCGATGCCCCCGGTGGTGCCGGCCAGCCCCGTGATATCTGCCTCGATGCGGAGCCGTTCCGCGCCGCCAAGCAGGTTGCGATGCAGCCAGAAGCTCGACAGCGTCAGCCCCGAAACGGTGGAATACTCGGCCCCGAAGCCAAGCCGCCGCAGGGGCTGTTCGACGATGCGCAGGGCAATGGGCAGTGTCTCGTCCGTATTGGCCTCTTCACCCTCGATCACCGTGGCCGAAGCGAAGGCCCCAGTGCGGCGCAGGTTGGCCTCGGCCCGGGCGATTGCGGCGGGATCGAAACGGTCGCCCGGGCGCAGACCGGCGATGGACCGGATGCGCGCGGGGCGGCTGCGCTCGACCCCGGTCACGGCGATCTCGCCGTAGCGCAGCACCGGGCCGGGCGCGATCCGCACCGCCACGTCCAGTTCCCGAGCCGGGTGGTTGGCTGTGATGTCCTGTTGGATGGGTTCGGCCAGCGCGTGACCCTCGGCGCGCCAGCCTGCAATGGCCGCGCGTGTGGCCTCGCGGATGACGTTGCTGCGGGCGGGGTTCCCGGTGGCAAACCCCTCGGGCAGTGTGGTAGCCGCTGCTACCGGTGCCACCCGGGTGCGGCCGAAGCTGAAGCGCGGGCCAGGCTCGATGCGCAGTTCGACCTGCCCAACCGAGGCGCGCGGCAGCAACGGGTCAAGCGTCACTGCCTCTTGCCCATCGACGCGGATCGAGATCGTGCCGCCGTAGTGGCCGGCCTGGTAGAGCCCGGTCAGAAGCCGTTCGTAATCGGCCCGGGCGGCGGCGACATAATCCTGCGGGGCCTCGGCACCGTCACGCTCCAGTGCCACCAGGAGCGATGCGTTGCGAAGTTGCGATTCCAATGCCTCGTCACCGCCTTCAAGGGTCAGGCGCACATCCTGGGCGGCAGCCCAGAGTGGCCAGAGCCAGATCGTGATAGCGATGAAACCGGTCAGAAGTCGCACGCATCCCCCTTGAAGCGCAGCCTCGTTGCCAAGTTGTAACCCGGACATCCGAAAGGTGAAACGCGAAACCGTCGAACAGGCGGGCGCTTGCTGCCGTCAACCCGCGAACGGGTCCCGGGCGTAGCCGACCCCGGCAAGATACAGCCCGTCGGGCGGACAGACCGGGCCGCAGGCGGCGCGGTCGCGCGCCTCGAGTGCCGTTTTCACCCGGACAGGGTCCCAAGCGCCGACGCCGACCCGTTCCAGAGTGCCCACGAAACTGCGCACCTGGTTGTGCAGGAAGGACCGCGCGCGGACATGAAACCGGAATTCCATGCCGCCTTCGGGGCGGGGGTGCTGCTCGATCTCCAGCGCGTCCAGCGTCTTGACCGGGCTGTCGGCCTGGCAGATCGAGGATCGAAATGTCGTGAAATCGTGCCGCCCCAACAGGTGCGCCGCACCCGCGCGCATCGCCTCGATGTCCAGCCTTTGCGGAACCCGCCAGGCAAGGCCCTTGTCGTGGGTAAGGGGCGGGCGGCGTGCCACCAGGCGGAAATCGTAGCGTCGTTCGACCGCCGAGAAACGCGCGTGCCAGTCCGGGGCCACGCGCGCGCAATCGAGAATGGCCACGGGCGCGGGTCGCAGGTGGTAATTCAGCGCCTCGGACAGGC
>Ga0209931_1000289_pt1 | contig 30660 bp, 27 predicted proteins | sample SalPonR1_B_D1_MG_FD_185697 | JGI IMG/M metagenome (GOLD analysis project Ga0209931, IMG submission 185697) | Salt pond soil microbial communities from South San Francisco under conditions of wetland restoration - Salt Pond MetaG R1_B_D1_MG... ...
CTCAGGCGGATATGAGCCCGACGAGCTACCTGCTGCTCTACCCCGCGATATATTTTTTAAAGTTTTAGAACTTCATATAAATCCTCGAACCTGTGTCCGCCTCAGGCGGATATGAGCCCGACGAGCTGACTTTATACTGAGCCTAAGCTCAAGATAAACTTGTCGAAGTATGCTGCACTGAGCATAGCCGAAGTGCCGCAATACGTGTTTTAAAATAAATTTTTAGAACGCCTCCTTTTTTCTAAGGGAATGCAAATATAATTAATAATCTCAGTTAAACAAAATCTAAGCGGGAATTATTTCCTTATTTTCAATCCAAATATAGAGGTATCAAAACGATTACAAAATTTTTCTGCATTGAGAAAGAGTTAAAAGGAGCTTTAGCTGTTGGGGACTTTGGTAAGCATTAGCTCCCTTTTGGTACTATGAGCTCAATTCAACATTTTCCATAATTTATCTTTCAATTCTTGCAAACCTTGTTGAGCTACCGAAGAGATAAATAAGTAAGGTATGCCTTTAAAACTGGTTTTCAATTCATTATTTAATTCCTCTTTCAATTCCTGATCGAGCATATCACTTTTAGAAATAGCAAGCAGTCGTTCTTTATCGAGTAATTCCGGATTATAGCGCTTGAGTTCGTCAAGCAAAATTTGATATTCCTTTTTGATGTTTGGAGCATCAGCTGGAATGAGAAATAACAACGTAGAATTCCGTTCAATATGTCTTAAAAACCGATGCCCGAGGCCTTTGCCTTCAGCGGCACCTTCAATTATCCCGGGAATATCTGCTATAACAAAAGTTTTGTAGTCTCTATACTTTACAATGCCTAAATTGGGTTTGAGCGTTGTAAATTCATAATCCGCAATTTTGGGTTTCGCAGCAGTAATTACCGAGAGTAATGTCGATTTTCCGGCATTGGGAAAACCCACCAGGCCCACATCAGCCAGAACTTTGAGTTCTAAAGTGATGTCGCGTTCTTCACCTTCCATTCCGGATTGTGCGTACCGAGGTGTTTGATTGGTCGAGCTTTTGTAATAGGTATTGCCCAGACCGCCTTTGCCACCTTTAGCTGCTATATATTCCTCGTCGTCTTCAGTTAATTCTTTGATGACCTTTTGCGTATCGGTATCTCGAATCACGGTACCCAATGGGACTTCAATATACTGGTCTTCGCCATCAGCCCCTGTGCTAGTTTGCTTACCTCCACTCCCACCGTGTTCAGCACGAATATGCCGTTTAAACTTCAAATGGAATAAAGTCCATAAATTTTTATTGGCTTTCACGATCACGTGACCGCCACGACCACCATTACCGCCATCCGGTCCGCCTTTTGGAATGTATTTTTCCCGACGCAGATGTGCAGAGCCTTTACCGCCGTTTCCGGAATTGATATGAATCTTAACGTAATCTACAAAATTGCCTTCAGTCATAATCTATTTTGTTGGTTACAAATATCTTAAATTAAAAATGAATGTCATAACTTTTCGGGGCAGGCTTGATTTTTTTAATTGTTTTGATGCTATTGATGTTGTAGATACTTTAAATACTATTGTTGATGATGTCTATCTAACCTGTCATTCTGAAAAATGCGAAGGATGATCATTTTTCAGAATCTTGGCTTTATGTGTCAGTACAAGTGCTGATGATAATACCAAAGCTTTACATGCTATGGAAGCTCTGTATGCTTCGGATTCTTTTGGTCATAGGGATGCTGAGTATAGCCAAGGTATTGTTTCTATTGTGCAATGTTACATAACATAAATATATTGAAACGTTACAGTATTAACCCATTTTCAAATTATCAAATTTTCAAATAATCACCTTGCTCACTTAGCCTAAACTATACGACCCTTTCTGTTAAATCTATTGATATTTCATTAAACTAACATCCATCCGTAGAGATTTCTTATTTTTACACCCATGAAGGATTTGATACTCACTGGACTTTGTGTTGTTCTCTTAAGCTGTAAGCAGGAAAAATTTCAAAAAGTAGATGCCAATACTCTTGCTGAAAAGGAATTTAAAAGCCTCAACTTAAAAGAAGTTGATCAGTTTCCTTTATTTAAAACATGTGATGAAACCGAAAACCGTCAACACCAAAAAGCCTGTTTTGAAAAAGAAATTCACCGATGGCTTAAGCCTCATGCAGACAGTTTAACCTACAACACTACAAAACCCGACACCCTCCAACTTTACCTCAGCATAGCAACTGATGGCACTCTTATTTTAGATTCCTTAAAAACGGAACTGACTGTAAAACAACAACTGGATAGCATCTTTCAAAATTCACCTAAGTTTTATCCTGCCCAAAAACGTGGTGTGCCGGTTAAAGTAAGCTTTCAACTGCCGTTGATATTGAAAGTTAATTGAATTTTTCTTTCTAAAATCTATCAATTTAAGCAATCAGTTTTTAAATTAAAACAGATAAACTCAAAATCCGAATTCGAAAATCGTAAATCTCAAACCCTATAATCCCTCCCTTTCCAGGTAAAATTACCTTTTAAAGCCAAGAGTCCAAAATAAGTACTCACAAAAGGATAGATTAACAGCATTACCAGGTAATCCCTTAGACAAAGCTTAGTCTGAAAAAATCGATTACCTGCATGCAACACATAAAAATCTACCCCCAATTTAAAGGCCCAAAGCCACCAAAACCATTTAAAATCTAAGCTTGAAAATCCGATAATCAGGCTCAGGACTAAACCTAAATTCGTTAATAATACCATAACACCTAATGCTTTTAAAAAGGTGTTTTTGTAAAATTTAGCTTTCGAAGCCCAGCGGATTCGTTGTTGTGTGAGCAACCAAAAATTTTCTTCAGCTTTGGTCCATACGGTGGCATCCGGATGCACAAGAGCACGCACTTCTTTTCCATGCTTTTGAAAGGCTTCCAAATTAAATACATCGTCGCCACTAGTGATATCTTTATGTTTGTCAAACGCCTGAATATCTTTAAGGGTCTTTGTCTTATAACAAAGGTTGGCAGCATTACAAAACAAGGCATTGGGGGTTTTAAAACTTGCTAAACCTATCACTTGCAAACTCATCGTGTCCAAAACCTGAAATTTGGCCCAAAACTTCACATCTTCAATAGTTTTAATCGGACCGGCCACTAAATCTGAAGCATTGTTTTGAAGATGCCAGTCATAATGCAGCAACCACTCTTCCGGCAAAAGACAATCGGCATCGGTAGTCAAAATATAGTCATTGTCAACAACGTCCAAAGCAGTCAAAATCGCTGACTTTTTTGGAGATCGGACTAAATCCCGGTTATCTAAAATCGAGATTTTCAATCTCGTATTTTCGGTCGACCAGCGTTCACAAATCGCTTTTGAATTATCTTCAGAATGATCATCAACCAAGACAATTTTAAATAAAGACGAAGGATAATTCAATGTGCTGATACTTCTTAAAAAATACGGAAGATGCTGAGCTTCATTCCTAAACGGAATGATGATACTAAAACTGTTTTGAGGTGATTTATCTTCTAAATCATAGGACGTGTAAGCTTTGAATCGAAAAGTATACAACAGCACTACGATACAGTAGATCAATATAAGTAAAGATAAAAACCCCATTATGCTTAAGATATTAAAAGTTTAGGGTGCCATTTGAGCATCCACACGTACCCGATAAGTGCAGGCATTATCACGTTGCAAATCCACATCAAAAAAACAATGGTCAAAATTGATGGCGCTGCAAAGCCAAACCTCCCAAATATCGTAAGGGCCAAACTTCCTTTTACCAAGCCATCAGCGATACTAAAAACAGGTAGGATTGAAGCCATAAGGTAAATCAAACTAATCCCCAACATTGCAGTCGCATATTCAATCTGAATTTCAAAAACGACAAGTAATACATAGAATTGATGTGCAAATACCATATACCTCAACAGGCTCCAACCAAAAGCCTTGACAATCTTATGTCTTTCAATAGACTTTAAATGTTGATAAATTTTTTTCAGTTGGCGCCTTAGTGGTTTCAGCATAACAATAAAAGGGAAAAGCAACCATACCCACGACCATTTCAAGGAATAAAGCTGAAAAAGGTTGAATTCTGAAAAGATCACGATCACTCCAAACCCGCCAAACATCAAAGTGGCCATCAACTGCGTAAAGTGGCCAACTCCGGTTAAAGCGATAATTTTATAACGTTCAACTTTGGTATAAAACAGGCATTTCCCTCCGTATTCCCCAAGCTTTTGTGGTGTAAACAAAGACAACCCGTGAGCAATGAGCGTTTGTTTCGCAGAGAAATTCAGTGAAATATAGCCAACCAAACCTTGCCATTTTTTGATTTCTCCGAGCCAGTTCAATACTGAAAAACACAGTAAAGTTGAAATTAAACTCATGATTTTCAACGGACTAAACTGTTCAAGAACCAAGACCTCTTCAACTGAAAAAGAACCTAAATAATAGAACAGGTACACCAATCCTAGACCAATCACTAAAAATTTAATTCCCCAAATAAGTCTTGAGCGAGATATGTCTTGTATCTTTGGCATATACAAATAAAATGAAAAAATGCCACGAATGCACAAATGCTTTCATTTTATAACATTACCGCTGTGGAACATTGTGAAAACTCTGTGGAACTTTTAACTTAATAGGATAATAAATAGCATTAAATAAAAACCTTTGCACACAGAACAAATCATATTAGGTGTAGACCCGGGGACAACTATCATGGGGTTTGGTGTCATCAAAACCCAGGCAAAAACCATGGAACTGCTTCAACTCAACGAACTCAACCTCAAAAAATACAGCGACCATTACACCAAACTGCGTCAGATTTTTGAACGTACCATAGAGCTCATAGACACATTTCACCCCGATCATTTAGCGATTGAAGCCCCATTTTTCGGTAAGAATGTACAGTCTATGCTTAAACTCGGTCGGGCACAGGGTACAGCTATGGCGGCAGGATTGTCCCGACAAATCCCTATTACCGAGTATTCCCCAAAAAAAATAAAAATGGCAATTACAGGAAATGGGAATGCCAGCAAAGAGCAGGTGGCAGGAATGCTTCAAAATATGCTGAAGATCGAGACACTGCCTAAAAATTTAGACTCTACTGATGGTCTGGCGGCGGCGGTTTGTCATTTTTATAATCAAGGTAAAATTCAGGGCGGCAAGTCATATAAGGGTTGGAGTGCATTTGTAAAGCAGAATGAGAAAAGAGTTAAATAGGCATTAAAATAATTTCTATTATATAGCCCCTGCACGAAGTTTGCAACTTCGGACTTCATCAGGAAACAAATCCATAATGCGGGTTTAAAATTTTATGGCAAAAAAATAATAGTAACACTTACAAGCCTGAAGTTAGATGTTGATAAGATATGGCCTGTAAAAACGCCTTGAGATTGAAAGGATTGAATTTTATAAACCTCAGGAACTTATTTTTAAAGTCATTCCGGGTTTTAAAGCGTTGTTTTTGAGGTTATTTATTTTTTTTAAATCATTTACAGTTACCCCATCAAATTGCCTTGAAATACTCCACAAAGAATCCCCGGGTTTTACGGTATAAATACCCTTATGACTTGTTTTAGGTGCCGAAACCTCATTACTATTGTTAGGTTTCCGTGTTGGTGACTGTGTGTAATTGGCTTTTCTCGGATAAATGGTCAACCGGTCTCCAATATTGATTCGGTTACTTCTCATACCATTCCATCGTCTAATTTCGCTTACTCGCACACCGTATCGATCTGCGATTTTACCCAAATAATCACCACTTCTTACACGATATCTTATTTTATCACTTGTTTTGTAATATTGTGGGAGTTGTTCTTGAGATGCTGCAATATCCTTCTGGACATAATCGTAGATTTTATCTTCGTTAGCCACAAAAACACCAACGGCTTTGTAGGGTAGACGAATGGTATAAGATTTTTCTTTTTCAAAAGGAATAATCCCCAGCTTATAACTCGGATTAAGAAACTTAAGGAATTCAAAGTCTGTATTAGTGATTTTGGCAACCTGCTCCAATTTTATTAAGTTTTTTGTTTGGATAGTGTCTGTTGCTAAAAACGGAACAGCAGGTAAGCCAGGTTGGTAATGATGCTCTTCTGCGTATTCAAACAAATAATTCATTGCCAGAAATGAAGGCACGTAACCTGCGGTTTCTCTTGGGAGAAATGGACGTATTGCCCAGTAATTTTTCTTTCCGCCACTGCGTCTTATAGCTTTATTGACGTTGCCGGGACCAGAATTGTAAGCAGCCAGGGCCAAATTCCAATCTTCAAATATATCGTATAAATGTCTTAAATATTTCGCAGCGGCTTCAGTAGACCGCACAGGATCCATTCGTTCATCCACATAACTACTCACGTCCAGATCGTAGATTTTACCGGTAGTGTACATGAATTGCCACAAACCGGTAGCGCCAACCCATGATTTGGCTTTTGGATTTAAGGCCGATTCTACAATAGCTAAATATTTTATTTCGAGTGGAATGTCATATTTATCCAGGACGCTCTCAAACATTGGAAAATAATACTGACTCAAACTTATGAGTCTTTCGGTGTTTTCTTTTTCGCTTTTTAAGTAATAATTAATCACATTTTCTAAATCCGGATGATAACTAATACGCAGTGGTGTTTTAGCATCAAGTTTTTTCAAACGTTGTTTTAATGTGTCTGTATCAAGACTCCTATCAACTTCAGAAAAATGGTTTTTATTCTGATGCAATTCTTGTTGATGCCTGAAAAGATTTTGATTTGTCCATAAATTTTGCCAGGAAGAGTCTATGGCCATACTTTTTTTGTAATCTTCAAAATACCATGTCAGCGAGTCTAACTTTAGTTCATTGACGATGACTTTGTCTAACTTTGAATGGGTAAGTGTTGTTCTATCCTGTTGCTGAGAAAACACTGGTTTACCTGTAAGAAATAAAATGATTAAGAAAGAAATACTTATTTTGAACATGTGAGTGTTTATTGGATATTGGGTTTTGGTTAAAATTATTTGTGAAATATAAATATTTTAAACGGGCAATTTAGGGTTTAATTTCAAAAATTATCACAAAAAAACCCCGACGACATCGTCAGGGTTAGCACTAAAATATACTAAGGCTAAGACTATCTGAAACGGTTTGCAGATTTTACGAGCTCATCATCCCTTTTGATGGCCTTTTGAGCCAAAACAATAAAAACGATAGAAATGACGGGCAAAACAAGCCCAATACCTTTCTCAGAAACATCCATTTCTCCAGGTAAAGTTAGCAACCAATACACCAAAAAGCCTAAGGCGACAAAGTTCAAAAGCAAATTCACTACCCCAACTCTCATTTGTGAATCTCTATTTTTAAACATTAGAAGACCCATGATTGAAAGTAAAGTAATTACACCAAAAAATACATGATATTCAAAATCAAATTCTGCAATCAAATTAAGGATGCTATCCAGGTAAGACGCCAGAAAAAATATGGCCAAAATATTTCCTAAAATAACAATCAAAAGATATACGCTTTGAATACGTTGTATCATGACTTATAATTTGGATTGCAAAAATAGAGGATTATTTTGAAAATATTGTATTGAAAACAAAATAAAGTTGTATTATTGTACCTAGAAATTGTTTAGAGTTTCTTTACAACTTTACCAATTAATCACACAAATTTTCCTTCTAGATAAAATTGAAACCAATTTTACAATTGTTACTAACAAACCCTTTTTATATAAATGTTTGAAATCATAGACTTAAAGTCAAAAAAACTGACTGAATTACAACAAATTTCTAAAGAATTATCCATACCAAAGTTTAGAGCCCTAAAAAAACTCGACCTTGTGTATAGAATACTGGACTTCCAGGCCTCTAATCCAGAGGACGTGAAATCGTATTTGGAAAAACAAAACAACGGATCGCCCCAAAACAACCCAAAATCTAGTTCTGATTCTAAGAAGCAGACCTCTTCCGGGAATTCTAATCCAAGAAAAAAAACAACAACGAGAAAAACAAACACTAGGCGTTCTAGTCCGGCTAAAAAAGAGTCTCATCAAAACAAAAACACCGCAAACAAAGCCCAACAAAAAAGGAGTAACGAACAAAAAGATTCTAAACCTCAAACTAAAACAGAGTCAAAAAAATCTTCTTCTACACATGCAAATGCGCCTCAGAAGACTTCCGGCAGAAAACAGAACTCTAGTGGAGATAACAATACAAAGCAAAATCCTAGACAATCTAAACAAACTAATGGGAAATCTGATAATGCTCAGGATAAAAACAAGTACAGAAATCCCCATTACGAATTTGACGCCCTAATAGAATCTGAAGGCGTCCTTGACATCATGCAAGATGGGTACGGGTTTTTAAGGTCATCAGACTATAACTATTTGTCTTCACCGGATGACATTTACTTATCCCAGTCTCAGATAAAGCTATTTGGACTCAAAACCGGTGATACCGTTTTAGGTGAAGTACGACCACCAAAAGAAGGCGAGAAGTATTTTCCACTGATTAAAATTTTAAAAATTAACGGCATTGACCCAAAAGTGGTTCGGGACCGAGTGTCTTTTGAACACCTTACACCACTTTTCCCACAGCAGAAGTTCAATATATCTGACAAAGAAAGTAGTATTTCTACCAGAGTTATTGATTTGTTTTCTCCTATTGGTAAAGGGCAGCGGGGAATGATTGTTTCTCAGCCTAAAACCGGAAAAACAATGCTTCTCAAGGATGTAGCAAATGCTATTGCTGCAAACCATCCTGAAGTCTACCAAATCGTGCTGCTCATAGATGAACGCCCGGAAGAAGTAACAGACATGCAACGAAATGTCCGCGGCGAAGTTGTCGCTTCTACTTTCGATAAGGAAGCTCACGAACACGTTAGGGTCGCAAACATTGTTTTGGAAAAAGCCAAAAGATTAGTAGAATGCGGACACGATGTTGTGATTTTATTAGATTCCATTACACGCTTGGCCAGAGCTTATAATACTGTTCAACCTGCCAGTGGAAAAGTGCTTAGTGGTGGTGTTGATGCCAATGCTCTTCACAAGCCCAAAAGATTTTTTGGTGCAGCCAGAAACATTGAAAATGGTGGGTCTTTATCTATCATTGCCACTGCTCTGATTGATACAGGATCCAAAATGGATGAAGTAATTTTTGAAGAATTTAAAGGGACAGGTAATATGGAGTTATTACTCGATCGTAAAATTGCCAACCGAAGAATATTCCCGGCTATAGACTTGACCTCTTCCAGCACAAGACGAGATGATATTCTTTTAGATGAAACAACTTTACAGAAAATGTGGGTATTGAGAAAATACCTGAACGATATGAATCCTGTTGAAGCTATGGAATTTATAAATGAACGCCTCAAGCAGTCCAAAAGCAACGAAGAGTTCCTTATATCTATGAATAGTTAAAATCCTATTTATAGTTATTAATAAAACAAGCTGTCTCAAAACCAAAAAGTCTTGATATTTAGTAATAATTTTAGAGCCTTATTTTAATCACTACCAACTTGTTATAGAATCTGAAACGAGTTTAGATTATCACAACAAAAGTTTTATTACAGCTTCTGTTTTTACTTGGATTTTGCCCAGACGTTATATGCTTTTACGATAATTCCAGTGTCTTTACAAAACTGTTCCAGAGCAGGCCATCCGTCAACATCTTTGTTACCGTGACCTTTTGTTTTCTTGACGCCCTGAACTATTAGTCGTGTAATTTGATATCTTCTGAGTAATGGAAGTTCAGAAACGAAACCTGTAATTTCATCCCAGCTTAGATTTCCTGTAACATAAAGGCCTTTTATAAGCTCCCAATCATCTGCTACTTCGTCGAAAATGCTACTATGTTTTAGAGCTACTAAACCTTCATTTACTTCTTTGCTATCAACTCTTCCATCTTTACCTGCAACAAGCCAATAGGCTGCAATAGCCAGTTGATTAATTGAAAATTTCATAAATAATATTTTAAATCTTCCTACTCGTATGGCTTTTCAGAATACGCCCCGTTTTTTTAAAGCGATTTCTGGCATTCGCTTCTCTTAATAATTTAAGATTGGTAAATATATGTCAAAAAAAATATTTTATCACTTCAATTCATTAACAAAATATTGATATAAAAACTATCACCCTAAATTTGACTCATATTCTCCTTCGCATTTTACTTCTTCTGGTTGCAGTCTTATACGATTCATTAAAGTAAATCAGTTTTAAAATGAGGAATTCCAAAGTAGGTTTTACTCACTTCTCTCTTTTAAATTCCACTATAATTTTGCTTTTGGTATGGCTTTAGTTTAAAATATTTACTCCAAAACTAGTAAAGCCAGTGGCATTATCTGAACGTGACATAGTAAACCAGGGTAATTTTCTGTGTTTTATGAAATTTCAATATGTTATAAAAAGCCTCCTTCAGGGGTTTGGGGACCTACCACTTTTTCAAAATAAGCCCAGCAGCAAATCCCGGTACTCACAGATATATTTACAGAATGTTTGGTCCCAAATTGAGGAATTTCAATAACCCCATCGCTTTCGTTAATCACTTCCTGCTGAACGCCTTTCACTTCATGACCAAAAATCATAGCATAAGTTGTTTTGGGATCAAATTTAAAATCCTGTAACATTGTACTCCCTTCGGCTTGTTCAATACTTATGACTTCTACTCTATCTTTTTGAAGTAGATTTATAACATCCAATGTTTCCCTGGCATAAGTCCAGGCCACACTATCTGTTGATCCTAAAGCTGTTTTTTGAATATCACGATGAGGTGGTTTTGCAGTGATGCCGCATAAATAGATGTGTTTTATTCTGAAGGCATCTGCTGTACGAAACACTGAGCCAATGTTATTCAGGCTTCTTATATTGTCTAATATTAAAATTAAATTCGATTTTTCTGATGATTTGTATTCTTCAAGAGACAAGCGATCGAGTTCTTCATTTTTTAACTTACGCATAATATGGAATGTAATCAGAGTCAAAAATACAATTTTCCATTAATGATTTTTAAAACACCGTGAAGAATAATTAACTTAGCCAGTATTTGAAACGATCATTAAGTTACTTGCTTTCAAGTTTCTCAATTTTAGCTTCTAACAACTTAATGTATTTTTGTTGTGTATCTAATAGTGATTTTGGAATTGTGTAAACTTTTTGAGTGCCATTATTTATTCCTATAGATTGATTTTTACAATCAATGTGGTATCTGGCATCATGTTCATATATTTCATCTAAATTGACTTCCAGAATATTAGCAAGTATTATCCATTAATCAGGTTTAATATGAGAAATCCCTTTCTCACGTCTATTATAATTTGAAACATTCATGCATAAGTAATCGGCAATTTGTTTTTGGGAGAATCGTTTTTGCTTCCTTATTGTGATGAGTTTGGATTTTTGCATAAAGATCAATTTGAGTAAAAATGCAAATATAATTGCAAACTGAAAAATTTATTTTTTTAATTTTGCTTTCTATTTTTGGTTTAGCGTTAACCGAAAAGTTTCTTAGAGTAGGTACTTAATTTAAATTTTTTACTATGAAAAAATTATTTAAAAACAATTTCTTTTTTTATTTTGATTTATTTAGTTTGTTCATGCGAAAAGGAGGAATCTAATTACAGAACAGATGAACTCCAATTTTTTAAAGAGACAATAACTATTTCTCCAAAAACAAAAAAGAGTGCAGTTACTGGAACTATTACCCTAGAATGGTATGAAAATGAAGACAATCCAAGAAGTTACACTATAAGCGATAATTTACTTCAATTTGCGAATATTACAAAGAGTGAACTTGATGAATTATTAATTCAAGAGCAGATGCTGATTAATAAGTCAGGAGATCCGACTGAGGAGGAAAATAATGACTTATCGCCTGAAAATCACGCAGGATGTATTGAATGGTGTAAACAAAAGTACACCGATGAAAATGGTGAGAAATTACCTGGACGAGGCGCTTGTAAAGCGAATTGTTGGGTTAGCACCACTGTAAGAGTTCTTGAGGCTATAGCTGAGATTGTTCCATCAATATAAGAATCAATATAAGAATAAAAATTAGGGCTGTTTCCACAGCCCTAAATTTGATTTTATATGACCATTAGAACTATTTTTAAGTATATACCTTATTTAATCATACTTGTTTTTATCATTTCCTGTAAAGCAACTATGTTAAATTTAATAACTTCAAAAGAAGTAAAAAGAAAAGTCTTAGTCAACAATAAAAATGATACTATTGTTTTCTTACCCATGACTCACGTTGCAAAACCAGAATTTTACAAATCTGTAAAAGAAAACGTAGATACTCTCAGAAAGAAAGGTTATTTGATATTCTATGAAGGGATAGGTCTTAAAAGTGATTATAATGAAGCTGATAAAATTAAATACTATAAAAAATTAAGAAAACTACTTGGCTTTCACCTAACGTCCTACAGAGATTCAAGCAACCAATCTTTAAATAAAGCTTATTTTAATAAAAAATACGTCGCACAATCATCAAAAAACACCGGAATTATCAAAGGTATTGATTATAATATTGACCTTGATGTCAAAGAAGTAATTCAAGAATATGAAAATAAATATCAAGAAATAAAATTATTAAATTGCGATATTAAAACATCATTAAATGATAAGTATGATTGCGAAAACCTTTCAAATAGATCTTTTTTTGTGATAAATGTTGCAAGAGAGAAACACATAATGGAAAAGTATAAAGAACTAACTCCCTCAAAATTAGTTATGATATATGGTAAATCACATTGGAAATTTATTTATCCTGACTTATACAAACTTGGATTTAGACTTGTCGAAGGTAAAATATGACTAACCACATTTCAGGATTCCTCGCAATTCTTTATTTTTTAGCGTTCAGAGATCTGAATTATCACATTAACACTTTCAAACACCGCCAAGAATAATTAAATTAGCCGTTTTAAGTAAATCAACTAAAATTTGGGGAAGAAGAAATCTACTGTTACACCCTTAATGCGGCAATATAATGCGATTAAGCAAAAGCATCCTGATGCCCTATTGTTATTTCGCGTAGGCGACTTCTACGAAACCTTTGGAGAAGATGCCGTTAAGACCGCACAGATTCTTAATATCGTTCTGACTAACCGAAACAATGGTAGCGAACGTACAGAGTTGGCAGGATTTCCTCATCATTCGCTTAACACCTATCTGCCTAAACTCGTTAAAGCTGGACAGCGCGTGGCGATTTGTGACCAGCTTGAAGATCCGAAAGCAACCAAAAAAATCGTCAAACGCGGTGTAACTGAACTTGTAACCCCTGGCGTTGCTCTAAATGACGAAGTCTTAAAAAGCAAATCGAACAATTTTCTTTGCGCCATTCATTTTGCAAAAAACAACATCGGCATTGCTTTTTTGGATATATCTACAGGTGAATTTTTAACTTCTGAAGGAAACAGAGATTACATCGATAAGCTCTTACAAAACTTTGCCCCAAGCGAAGTGTTAGTCTCCAAATCACATAAATCTTCGGCAAAAGAGAACTTTAATCAGGATCTGCATTTATTTTATCTTGAAAACTGGCTGTTCAAAATAGATTATGCTCAGGATACTTTAAACGCCCATTTTGAGACTTCCTCTTTAAAAGGCTTTGGCATCGAACACCTGGAGTCCGGAATTATTGCTGCAGGTGCAGTAATGCATTACTTATCCGAAACCCGCCACGACAAACTTCAACATATCAACACGATCTCTAGAATAAGTGAAGAGGCCTACGTATGGATGGACAGATTTACAATCAGAAATTTGGAACTTTACCATGGCAATGCACAACAATCGGTAACTCTACTGGACGTTATAGACAAGACCATTTCCGCTATGGGTAGCAGGTTGCTTAAGCGCTGGCTGTCGTTACCCTTAAAACAAAAAGACAAAATTGAAGAACGTCTGTACGCTGTTGATTACCTAAACTTAAATACGAGTTTATTGCAGAAGCTCCAACAACAATTGAAGAAAATCAGCGATCTGGAACGTTTAATTTCTAAAATTGCTACCCAAAAAGTGAATCCCAGAGAATTACTTCAACTGAAAGATTCGCTTAATGCAATTTTACCTATCAAAAATGAATTGGCTAAACACGATAATGAAGCTTTAAAAGTTATTGCCGATAATATTCACACCTGCGATTTACTCAGGGAAAAGATTGAAACTTGCATTCAGGAAGAGGCGCCTGTATTGCTAAACAAAGGGAATGTGATTGCTAAAGGCTTTCATGAGGAGTTAGACGAGTTACGAAATTTGGCTTTTTCCGGAAAAGACTATCTCGACGAGATGCTTAAGCGAGAAACCCAAAGAACGGGCATTTCCAAATTAAAAATAGGCAGCAACAATGTATTTGGTTATTATCTGGAAGTCCGTAACGCTCATAAAGACAAGGTTCCGGAAGATTGGATCAGAAAACAAACTCTGGTGAATGCTGAGCGCTACATCACCGAAGAACTCAAAACCTACGAAAACAAAATCTTGAGTGCCGAAGAAAAAATCAGCATACTTGAAGCTGAAATTTATAATAACCTGGTGGTTTGGTGCCAGGATTATATCAAACCTGTACAGCAGAACGCCGGATTGGTGGCTAAACTCGATGTGCTGAGCGGTTTTGCGCAACTAGCTTTAGAGGAACAATACCATAAGCCGGTTATCCATGAAGGTTATAACTTAGACATCAAAGGTGGTCGTCATCCTGTGATAGAAAAACAACTCCCCGATGGCGAAGCATATATTACCAACGATTTGTCCCTGGACAGAGAAGAACAACAAATCATCATGATCACAGGACCAAACATGAGTGGTAAATCGGCTTTATTAAGGCAAACCGCCATCATTGTTTTACTGGCGCAAATGGGATGTTTTGTTCCTGCCGACTCAGCAGAAATTGGTATTGTAGATAAAATATTTACTCGTGTTGGTGCTAACGACAACATCTCTATGGGCGAATCTACTTTTATGGTCGAGATGAACGAAACCGCCAGTATTCTAAATAATATTTCTGAACGTAGTCTGGTATTACTCGACGAAATAGGGCGAGGCACCAGTACTTACGACGGTGTATCAATTGCCTGGGCCATTACCGAATATCTACACGAACATCCATCAAGAGCAAAAAGTCTCTTCGCCACCCACTACCACGAATTGAATGAGATGACCCATACATTTGAACGAATTAAAAACTTCAATGTCTCGGTGAAGGAATACGAAAACAAGATTTTATTTTTAAGAACATTAAAACCAGGCGGTAGCGCACACAGCTTTGGTATTCATGTGGCTAAAATGGCAGGAATGCCGCAACATGTAGTACATAAAGCCGAAAAGATTTTGAAAAAACTGGAAGAATCCAGAGCGACTGAAGATCGCACGGACAAGTTGAAACAAGCCGCCAAAGAAGACACCCAACTCAGTTTTTTTCAACTCGATGATCCTATTCTGGAAGACATCAAGCAGGAGATTTTAGATTTAGACATCAACACCCTGACCCCGGTAGAAGCCTTGATGAAGTTGAATGAAATCAAGCGAATTTTAGGTGATAAGGGGAGTTAAGTTTCTTCTGGAAAAGACATCAGAAGTCTATTTTGTCTTGTAGACAAGATAAAATTAAATCCATTATGAAAACCGTAAATAAATTTTCAATTTATGCTTTGGCAATTTAATAAAAAGCTTAAATTTGCATCCGCAATTTTATTTGCAAACTGCGAAAGTAGCTCAGGGCAACGTAAAAGCTGAAATCTTTATGATTTCGTACTTTTCCGAGAGTTCTCGAAACATAGCAAAATTCACAGAATTTTCATTGTTTCGGAAGTAGAGCATAATCCGCCTCAGGCGGATAAGGGTCACTCCATAGTGTACTTTGAAAAAATAACAATGCGAAAGTAGCTCAGGGGTAGAACATCATCAGCCTCAGGCGGATAAGGATCGCTCCATAGCGTACTTTGAAAAAATAACAATGCGAAAGTAGCTCAGGGGTAGAGCATCATCCGCCTCAGGCGGATAAGGGTCACTCCATAGTGTACTTTGAAAAAATAACAATGCGAAAGTAGCTCAGGGGTAGAGCATCATCCGCCTCAGGTGGATAAGGGTCGCTCCATAGTGTACTTTGAAAAAATAACAATGCGAAAGTAGCTCAGGGGTAGAGCATCACCTTGCCAAGGTGAGGGTCGCGGGTTCAAATCCCGTCTTTCGCTCTTTTCATTTTAATCAATTTTCTGCTCGGGTGGTGGAATTGGTAGACACGTTGGACTTAAAATCCAATGGCCATTATAGGCCGTGCGGGTTCAAGTCCCGCTCCGAGTACTAGACCTTTCTTTATTGAAGGGTCTTTTTTTATAACTTTAGGCTAAATATAAAAAATAGCTTAGATACTGACCGAATATTGTGAGCGTCAGTGTCCCGCTCCGAGTACCAAAAGCCTTGAAAATCAACTGATTTGTCGAGGCTTTTTTTGTTTTGTAAATTTACCTCATGATAGTTACGGATTTTTTAAACCGAAAGCTTCAAATTGATGTTATACCTCAACGTATTGTTTCAATAGTCCCCAGCCAAACCGAACTTCTTGTCGATTTAGGTTTGGAACGCAATATCCTTGGGGTGACCAAGTTTTGTGTGCATCCCCAACGCCTTAAATCCACAAAAACCATTGTTGGCGGCACAAAGCAAGTGCATATTGATAAGATAAAGACCTTACAACCTGATATTATTTTTTGCAACAAAGAAGAAAACACCCCGGAAATGGTAGAAGAACTCAGTAAAATTGCACCGGTTCACGTTTCCGATATCAAAACTTTAGATGACAATTACAAGCTGATTGAAGATTATGCCACTATATTTAACAAGGCGTCAAAAGGGAATAACATCTTATCCCAATTAAAATACAAGTATGGCATATTTAAAAACAGCATCAAAGGCAAACCAAAACTGAAAGTGGCCTACCTGATTTGGCGGGAGCCTTGGATGGCTGCTGGTCAGGACACATTTATACATCACCTGCTTGAAGTTAATAATTTTGAAAATGTGTTTGCCAAGCAAAACCGTTACCCGGAAATTGATATTAAAAATCTCCCAAATTTGGATTTGCTCTTATTGTCTTCTGAGCCCTATCCGTTTAAAACTAAACACTTAGATGACATCCCCATTGCAAATGAAAATATCAAATTTGTGAATGGCGAATATTTCAGTTGGTACGGCTCTCGTATGTTGTACGCCTTTGAGTATTTCAACACTACATTTTAAATCGGTTTTGGCCAGTAGACTTTTTAGGACTAATTTTGATAGTAAGAAAAGATTAAGGTATTCAAGGAATTAAGGCTTTTATCACGCATTAAATTCATAATAGATATCAAAATATTAAGAGTTTCGTTGAAAACCTATAATTAAAACTGGCACTTTACTTAAAATCGATTAAAATAACGAGCATTTTTTTTATAATTGGAACGCTTAGAGTATTTTAGCAAATTATGTTACATTATAATACATATGTAAATACAGACGATAAACCCTGGGTGACCTTTGTCCACGGTGCAGGTGGAAGTTCTTCGATTTGGTTTAAACAAATCAGGGATTTCAAAAAGCATTTTAATGTGTTATTGTTAGATCTTAGAGGCCATGGTAATTCAAAACCTAAAATCAAAGACAGTTTCAATGAAAATTATACCTTCGATAGCATCACAAATGACATCATTGAAGTTTTAGACTACCTCAAGATAGAAAAATCTCACTTTATAGGCATTTCTTTAGGCACCATCATCATTAGAAATATTGTTGAAAAACATCCTGAACGGGTGCATAAAGTTATTCTTGGCGGCGCCATTATGAAGCTTAATGTGCGCTCCCGTTTCCTGATGAAAGTGGGTGTTGCCTTCAAATCGATTGTACCTTATATGCTGCTTTACAAGCTTTTTGCCTTTATTATCATGCCTCGAAAGAACCATAAAGCATCGCGACTTTTGTTTGTAAATGAAGCGAAAAAGCTGTACCAGAAAGAATTTATCCGGTGGTTTAAATTAGCCTCAGAAATCAATCCGCTTCTAAAATTCTTTAGAGAAAAGGATACTCAAATTCCTTCATTATATGTTATGGGTGAACAAGACCATTTGTTTTTACCCAGCATCAAAAAAATTGCAGAAAAGCAGAAAAATGCCTTATTGCATGTCATTGACAACTGCGGACATGTGGTTAATGTAGAACAGCCTTTGGTATTCAACACGCAGTGCATTTCATTTTTAAAAACCTAACATTCCTACTTGCTAAAACCCCCTTAAGCCGGACTTCGGTTCAATAGAATAATCCTATCTTTGCTCAAAATTTCATTATGATGACTATTGGAATTATTGGCGCAGGCACGATGGGAAGTGGCATTGCACAGGTCGCTTCAAAAAGTGGATGCCATGTTATTCTTTTTGATAAAAACCCAAAAGCCCTCGAACAGGCCAAAGTAAACAACGAAAAAAACCTTAGACGTTTTTTAAAACGAGAAAAGAAAACTGAAGATGAGTTAAATGCCCTTTTTAATACAATCAACTATTCTGAAAACATTGAAGTTTTTAAAGATGCAGATTTCTGCATAGAGGCGATCATTGAGAATCTTGAGATCAAACAAAAAATCTTCAAAGAATTAGAAAGCATTGTTTCCAAAGATTGCATCTTGGCATCAAACACCTCATCTTTATCTATTGCTTCAATTGCTTCAGCATTAGAATATCCGGAACGTTGCTTAGGGGTTCACTTTTTTAATCCGGCTATAATGATGCCCTTAGTAGAAATCATTCCCGCTGTTCAAACTGATAATGCTGTTTTTGAACGCGTTTTTGAGATGATAAAAGGCTGGCACAAAACTGTTGTTAAAGCTAAAGATACCCCGGGTTTTATCGTCAATCGTGTGGCACGACCATTTTACGGTGAAGCTTTGAGAATTCTCGAGGAAGGCATTGCCAATGTTCCCACCATAGACTGGGCGATGTCTAAATTAGGTAAATTTAGAATGGGCCCTTTTCAGTTGATGGATTTTATTGGAAATGATGTCAATTATACCGTTACGGAAACTGTATTCAAATCCTTTTACTACGACCCCAGATATAAACCTTCATTTACCCAAAAGCGCCTGGCAGAAGCCGGATACCTCGGCCAAAAGTCGGGTAAAGGCTTTTACAATTATAAAGACAAAACCGCAAATCCGGCGCCGACAAAAGATGAAGTCTTAGGTTACCACATTTTAAATCGCATATTGGTGATGCTCATCAATGAAGCTGCCGATGCATTACACCTAAATATTGCTTCAGCAAAAGATATTGAACTGGCCATGACTAAAGGCGTAAATTATCCCAAAGGTCTTCTAACCTGGGCAAATGAAAGAGGCCTTCAATGGTGCGAGAAAATAATGGATGATTTGTATGATATGTATAGGGAAGACCGTTATAGATGCAGTCCGATAATCAGGAAACTCAATGCCGAAAACAAAGGATTTGATATCTAGTCGATTCTCAAATTCATAAAATTCAATCAATGATTTTAACAGATACGCATACGCACTTATACAGTGAGGCTTTTAACGAAGACAGGCAGGACATGATAAAAAGAGCTTTGAAAGAGGATGTAAAACGCTTTTTTATTCCGGCAATAGATTCAGAGACGACTCAAGCCATGTATGCCCTTGAAAACAAGTATCCGGATAATGTATTTTTGATGATGGGTCTTCACCCTACTTCTGTTAAACCTAATTCTTATAAAGAAGAACTCAAACAGGTTGAAACTGAACTAAAACGCAGGGCGTTCTACGCCGTAGGTGAAATTGGCATAGACCTTTATTGGGATAAAAGCACATTAGGCATTCAGCAAGAAGCATTTCACCAACAAATTGAATGGGCGAAGCAGTACAAACTTCCCATTGTCATTCACTGCAGGGATGCGTTTGATGAAGTCTTTGAAGTTTTAGAGCACCATAAAGGTGATGATCTCTATGGCATTTTTCATTGTTTCACAGGTAACTTCGACCAGGCTTTACAAGCAATTTCCTATAATATGGCACTTGGTATTGGTGGGGTGGTTACTTTTAAAAATGGAAAAATAGACCAGTTTTTAGCCGATATCGATTTAAAACATGTTGTCTTAGAAACCGATTCGCCTTATCTATCGCCAAAACCTTTTCGAGGCAAAAGGAATGAATCTTCTTATCTTATCTATATAGCTGAAAAGTTAGCTGAAATACATCAAACTTCAATTGAAAACATAGCTCAAATTACAACTGAAAATTCTAAAAGGATCTTTAGTGTTTAATACATTTCAAACTTATGCCTAAACAAGGGTCTAACTTATTATTAATATATACAGGCGGAACAATTGGGATGATCAGGGAAAATGAAAAAGGCAGTTTAAAGGCCTTTGATTTTGACCAACTGCTATCCAAAATTCCAGAAATTAAGCTTCTAGATCATCAAATTGATACGGTAAGCTTTGAAAAACCCATCGATTCTTCTGATTTTGGAATAATTGAATATCAAAAGCTGGCCGGAATTATACACCAGCATTACGATATATACGATGGTTTTGTAGTTTTACACGGCAGTGATACCATGTCTTATACGGCTTCTGTCATTTCGTTCATGTTTGAAAATTTAAGCAAGCCTATTATTTTTACCGGGTCTCAATTACCGATAGGTGATTTAAGGACAGATGCAAAGGAGAATCTGATCTCCAGTATACAAATTGCCGGTTTACGTCATAAAAATCTTCCTTTAATTAACGAAGTTGGTTTATATTTTGAACATAAGCTTTTCCGGGCTAATCGGACCACAAAAGTTAATGCTGAGCATTTTGAAGCCTTTAGTTCTCCAAATTATCCGGCATTAATAGAATCCGGTGTTAATCTAAACATTAACCATTCAGCGATAAAACGTCCAACAAAAAACAAAGATTTGATTCTACATAAAGATCTGGAAGATGAAATTTTACTTCTAAAGCTGTTTCCAGGCTTAAGTAAAAAGGTATTTGATGCGTTAATAGATATTCCTTCAGTGAAAGGAATTGTTCTGGAAACTTTCGGTAGCGGAAATTTTAAAACTGACAAATGGTTTATCGATGGGATACGAACGAAAGTAAATCAGTCTATTCCCGTTATCAACGTCTCTCAATGTATAGGCGGCAAAGTTGAAATGGGAAAATACTACACCAGTGAACGGCTTCAAAAAGCAGGTGTCATTTCCGGAAACGATATGACCACAGAATCTGCCATGGCCAAAATGATGTACTTATTACCCAAAAATTTAAGTATGCGGGTTTTTAAAACAATTTTTGAGACTTCACTTAGAGGAGAAATTTCTGAGGGATAGAAGAGTCTCCCTAAATCCCTCCGAATGAGGGACTTTTTGATTAGTTTTAACTATTCGTCGGACAGGTCTGCCAATTGAAGGGTATTAAGTTTCTCATGTGGAAATTTATTCAAAATATAAATATACTATTGTGTACTTTATCAAATATGCTTTAATTTGTAGAACTTTAGAGAGGTGGCCGAGTGGTCGAAGGCGCACGCCTGGAAAGTGTGTATTCCGTTATCGCGGAATCGAGGGTTCGAATCCCTTCCTCTCTGCAAAAGAAAAAAGCCCCCAAACCCCCAGAGGGGGCTTTATTATTTTTCTATTCTGCGAAAGAGTTTTTAATCTAAACTTCAAAACCTTAAGAAAACTATTTTTATATTTAATAATATAAAACAGGACTATGGGAAGATTTTTTGCTTGCCCAAAATATTCTATAGCGGGATCATGAAATAATCCCTTTGGCTCTGCAAATGAAAAAAGCCCCCAAACCCCCAAGGGGGCTTTTTAATGTCTTTACTTTTTTTTACCGTATTTGCCTAAGAGAATTAGAAAATTATCTTTTTCTAATTGAGTTCAATTCAACATCGAAGCTTTTCACTCATTTCTGTGTGGAAAGAAAAAACCATAAAACCTAATCAGTTTTGATTATTGAAAAATGAATATCTTTATTACATGAAAAAGATATTATTTATTACAATATGTTGGATTTCTATTACAACATATGCTCAAGACTACATGATTGGAGCTGACTTGTCTTTTTTGAAAGAAGCAGAAGACAAAGGATTTGTGTTTAAAGATGACGGGGTTGAGAAACCCGGTTTAGAAATTTTTAAAAATCACGGTTATAACTGGATAAGGCTGAGGTTGTTCAACTCTCCTGAAGGCGGAAAATGGCAGTTGCCCAATAATTTGGAATATACTATTGCACTTGCGCAGGACGCCAAAGCTAAAGGCTATAAATTTCTTTTGGATTACCACTATTCCGATACCTGGGCCGATCCCCAAAAACAATTTAAGCCCAAAGCATGGAAAGGTTTGTCTCAAAGTGAACTGGAACAAGCGGTATACGATTATACCCACAACACGATGCTGGCCTTTAAAAATGCAGGCGTCTATCCCGACATGGTTCAAGTCGGCAACGAAATAAGTCATGGGATGATCTGGCCTAACGGCAAGCTGCCAGATAGCTGGGATAATTTTGCAGCCTTACTTCAATCCGGCATCAATGGTGTAAAAGCAAGCTGTGAAACAGATAAATGTCCCCAAATCATGATTCATATTGATAAAGGTGGTGACAAAGAGTTTACCAAATATTTTTACGATAAAGTCGCGTCTTATGGCATCAAATTCGATGTCATTGGTCAGTCCTATTACCCCTGGTGGCACGGTAACCTGCTTGAACTCAGAGAATGCTTAAACTTTACAGCTTTGGAGTATGAAAAGGACATTGTACTGGTAGAAGTTGCCTATAATTTCAAACCTCAGGAATATAAAGAAAAAACAGCTCCATTTCCGGAATCACCAAAAGGACAAAAAGAGTTTCTTGAAGAAGTCAATGCCATAATTTTAAATATACCAAATAATAGAGGTGTTGGCATTTTTTGGTGGGAAGCTGCCGCGCCTGGCCGTGGATTTTCTTCCAGAACCATGTTTGATGAAGACGGTAATGCCCAACCCGTAATTCATGTATTCGATCAGTATACCCGTAATTAATTAACCATTAGAAAATATCCAAAGCCTTATTATATGCAGACTCTAACCTGGTCATTTTAACACCGTGATTTGACTTTTGCGTATTTAAATAAGATAATAACTTTTCTGTAGGCATATTTCCCGTTAAGTCATCTTTAGCCATGGGGCAACCGCCATAACCGAGTATTGCAGAATCGAAACGGCGACAGCCGGATTGGTAGGCGGCATCTACTTTTTCGTGCCAAGAACTTGGCGTGGTATGTAAATGTGCACCGAATTCTATATGCGGATACTTTGGAATAAGGCTAGAAAATAAGTGCGAAATTACATCTCCTCTAGAACTCCCGATGGTGTCTGATAACGATAGGATTTCAATGCCCATTTCAGATAATTTTTCAGTCCATTCGGCAACGATGTCAGGATTCCAGGGGTCACCATAGGGGTTGCCAAATCCCATAGAAAGATAAGCTACAACTTGCTTATTAGCCTTATAAGCCAAGCTGATAATTGCTTGCAGAACTTCAATAGATTCATCAATAGTTTTGTGCGTGTTTCTCATCTGAAAGTTTTCTGAAATGGAAAATGGAAACCCCAAATAATCGATTTCATCAAATTGAACCGCATCGTTTGCACCTCTTAAATTGGCGACAATGGCCAAAAGTTTGGATGAAGTTTCAGATAAGTCTAATTGACTAAGAACCTCAGCAGTATCTCTCATTTGTGGAATAGCCTTAGGTGAGACAAAACTCCCAAAATCAATAGTATCGAAACCACAATTTAGCAAACTCTGTATATATTTTACTTTTGCTTTTGTTGGTATAAAAGGTTTTATGCCCTGCATGGCATCTCTTGGGCATTCAATGAGTTTTACATCTGGCATGGGTCAAATATACAATTTATACAGCCTTAGAAGGCTAGGATTTAGGTTGAAAATCGTCTACTTTTATCGAAAAGAAATTGATTTATATCAAGGAATTCCTGGTTTTACCCACTATAAAAACAATATTTTCAGAAAATTAAGCATTAAAGCTAAACGACTCAAAGAAATAGTTATGAAATATTTAAAATTTATCAGCCTATCCATCTTTTGTGTCATCTGCTTAAACTTCAAAACCGTCGACAAACCTTTTTAAAGTCGTTATTGATGCCGGGCACGGTGGAAAGGACGCTGGTATTATTATAAATACTGTTACCGAAAAAGACATCGTTCACGCCATTAGTCAGAAAATAAAAGCCAAAGCTAAAGCCAACATAGACGTAATTTTATTAAGGAATACAGATCAGTTTATACCACTAAAAGACCGGATCAAAAAAATAAATTCAATTCAACCCGATTTGGTAGTGAGTTTACATATCGACAACGGCAAACCAAATACCAAACACTCCGTAAAGGCATACATTCATAAAAATAAGGAACTTAAAACCTCCTATTATTACGCCACTCAATTATTGGCGCAATTCGACGAGAATATACAGAACATAGAATTCGCTGGCTTTTACATTCTAAAACAATCGAATTCGCCGGTACTGAACCTTACTTTAGGTAATTTTAGAAATAAGGAAGATTTGGTATTTTCAAGCTCTAAAACAGGTCAAGATTACATCGCTGAACAAATCCTGAAAGGTCTGCAGTAGAATATAATTGGTAATAAACCCTAAAACCCTTAGCATAAAAGTTTAAGCACTTTATATTTGTAAACTTATTACACACAGATGTTAAAATGGGTTTGTGCCTTTATAGGCTTTATATTTTACAAGGGGTTCTTCGGTGCATTAGCCGGTTACCTCATTGGCAGCTTATTGGATTTGATGTTTATGCCAAAACGAAACCAAACTACCTTTGGCAGATCTTTTAGAAGTGGAGAACAAGTATCTCCTGGAGATTTTGAACTTAATCTCTTATCCCTTGCCAGTCTTGTAATAAAAGCTGATGGGAAAGTAAGCCAAAGAGAGCTTGATTATGTGAGGCATTATTTTGTACAAGCATACGGCAAAGATAGGGCCAATGCAACCTTCAAAACTTTCAATGAAGTCATTAAAAAAAGAGAAGTCTCTGCCGCAAAAATATGTCAGTTTTTAAAGCCCAGACTCAGGTACGAAGTTCGTCTTCAAGTTATTCATTTTTTATTTAATATCGCACAGGCCGATGGCCATGTATCCGAGAAGGAAATTCAAAAAATTGAAGAAATAGCTCGTAACTTTTCCATAGGTGTTAGAGATTTTCAAAGCATTAAGGCCATGTTTTTTAAATCGGCAGATAGTGCTTATAAAATTTTAGAAATAGACAAAAACGCTTCCGATGCAGAAATTAAAAAAGCCTACCGAAAAATGGTAAAAAAATACCATCCCGATAAATTAGTCAATATGGATGAAGCCTATCAAAAGGGAGCTAAAGAAAAGTTCAATAAGGTGCAACAGGCATATGAGCAGCTCCAGCGAGAAAGAGGGTTTTAAAATTTGGGATTTACGATTTTGGATTCTGGATTTACGATTTTGGATTAAGGGCTTAGGACACTGGATTTGGGATTTCATTTTTTAAATTATAAAGACATTTTATTTCAACTCATTATCTTAATGCTTTTAATTCTCGCTTATCACTCTAAACTCTACTCTCCACACTTTTGACTATAACCACCTTTATACTCTACACTTTATACTTTGCAATTTGCAAATTGTACTTTATACTCCATACTTCCCAGTTCAAATAGGTTAATATATCTTAAAACAAAGCCTGAATTAAAATATTAATGTTAATTTTCAATTTAAAAGAATTGACACATGAAGAAATTTATTTTGCCCATACGATTTGGAATAGCCATAAGTGGATCTCTTATTGGTTATTTTTTATTTTTATCGCTCTTTAAGCTGCACATCAATCCATTTTTTAGTCTGTTTAATGGGGTTATTACTGGTTTTGGAATATTTGAAGCTATTCGATACAGGCGTCTTGAAGCCGGCCCAAAATATGAATATTCGACTGGTTTTAGCACAGGAATTATCGCCGGTTTTTTTGCTACTATTCTATTTTCCATATTTATGGCGATTTATGTTACAGAGCTCAATACCAATTTTTTACACTCATTGCTTACCAGCTGGGATAATAATTTTGAGATAGGTGTGGGTACCTTTATATTTGTAGTCGCTTTAATGGGTTTTGCTACTGCAGTTGTTCTAACCCTTACAGTCATGCAGTTGTATAAAAACCCCAAAATTTAAGTTTGTTTATATTAAAAATAAAGTTTACATTTGCACTCCTTAAAATTTAAGAACAAAATTAAAAAGCTATGTATGCAATTGTAGAGATAGCAGGGCAGCAATTTAAAGTTGCAAAAGACCAAAAAGTTTTTGTTCATCGCTTAAGTGAAGAAGAAGGTTCAAAGGTGAATTTTGATAATGTACTTCTTTTAGATAACGGTGGGCAGGTACAAATTGGCGCCCCGGCTATAGATGGCGCTCAAGTGAGTGCAAAAATTTTACGTCATCTCAAAGGTGATAAAGTTATCGTCTTTAAGAAGAAAAGACGTAAAGGTTACAAAAAGAAAAACGGTCACAGACAGTATTTGTCTGAAATTCAAATTGAAAGTATTGTAACCTCAGGAGCAAAAAAGAAAGAGGCAAAAGAGGAAGTTAAAACTGAATCTAGGAAAGAAAAAGCGAAAACAGAGCCCAAGAAAGAAAAAACGAAAGCAAAAAAAGAAGAGCTTAAAAAAGAATCTTCTGCTGATCTTTCTAACATGACTGTTGCTGAGTTAAAAACTTTGGCAAAAGAAAAAGGTTTGGAAGGCTATTCCACTCTGAAAAAAGCAGAATTAATAGAAGCAATAGAAAACTTTAAATCATAACACTATGGCACACAAGAAAGGCGTTGGTAGTTCGAAGAACGGAAGAGAATCAGAATCGAAACGACTCGGTGTAAAAATATTTGGTGGGCAACCTGCAGTTGCTGGTAATATTATCGTTAGACAGCGTGGAACAGCACACCGGCCCGGCGAAAATGTTTATGCCGGTAAAGACCATACATTACATGCTAAAATTGATGGTATTGTAAAATTTACTAAGACTAAAGGTGATAAATCTTATGTTTCAGTTGAGCCAATTCAGGCCTAAGCTTTAGATTTTTATATTTTTTTTAAAAGGATATTCAATTATGGATATCCTTTTTTAGTTTTAAATTGATTCATAAATCAAATTTTATCAGGCTAGCATTGTATAAATTTGTAATTAAAGGAATATAGTATATATGAAAGACCCCAAAAGATACACCTTAACAGCAGCACTCCCCTACACTAATGGCCCTATACATATTGGTCACTTAGCCGGTGTATATATACCTGCGGATATTTATGCCAGATACTTGAGACTGCTAGGCAAAGACGTGCTGTTTGTTTGTGGTAGTGATGAACATGGTGTACCCATAACCATAAAAGCTAAAAAGGAGGGCGTTTCACCACAGGATATCGTAGATCGTTATCACAGCATGATAAAATCATCTTTTGAAGAGTTTGGAATTGCTTTAGACTATTACGGCAGAACCTCTTCAGACACACATCACGATACGGCATCTACATTTTTCAAGACGTTATATGAACAGGGTAAGTTTGTTGAGGAAACTACTGAGCAACTTTATGATGAAGAAGCCAATCAGTTTTTGGCTGATAGATTTGTTACTGGAACTTGTCCAAAATGCGGACACGATGAAGCCTACGGCGACCAATGTGAAAAATGTGGCAGCTCCTTAAATGCCACTGATCTCATTAACCCCAAGTCTGCTATTACCGGGAATACACCTACTTTAAAATCTACAAAACATTGGTTTTTACCTTTAAATCAATACAACGATTTCTTAAATAAATGGATTCTAAAACGTCACAAAGACGACTGGAAACCCAATGTTTACGGGCAATGCAAGTCCTGGATAGACGAAGGTTTACGCTCTCGAGCCGTAACACGAGACTTAGACTGGGGAATTCCGGTACCCGTTGAAGGCGGCGAAGGAAAAGTATTGTATGTTTGGTTTGACGCCCCTATCGGTTATATTTCAGCTACAAAAGAGTGGGCAGAACAAACAGGTAAAAACTGGGAAGATTACTGGAAAAATGATGACACCAAGTTACTTCATTTTATTGGTAAAGACAATATAGTGTTTCATTGTATTATTTTTCCATCTATGCTGAAAGCTGAAGGAAGCTATATTCTCCCGGATAACGTTCCCGCCAATGAATTTTTAAACCTGGAAGGCCAAAAACTCTCGACATCCAAAAACTGGGCAGTATGGCTGCATGAATATTTAACAGATTTTCCAAATCAACAGGATGTATTAAGATATGTTCTGACGGCCAATGCTCCGGAAACCAAAGATAATGATTTTACCTGGGCAGATTTTCAGGCGAGGAATAATAATGAATTGGTAGCTATATACGGTAACTTCATTAATCGGGTAACCGTGCTTACGCACAAATATTATGAAGGTAGCGTTCCTGAAACCAATACCTTCACAGATGAGGATAAAAAAATAATGGCTGACATAAAAATGTTCCCCGTTAAAATCGGTGAGTCTATTGAGCGTTACCGGTTCAGAGAGGCCCAGCAGCGCTTGATGGAATTGGCCAGATTAGGTAATAAATATTTAGCTGATGAGGAGCCTTGGAAGCATTTCAAAACCAATCCGGATCGCACCAAAACCATATTGAATGTGGCTTTGCAGATTTCAGGTGCTCTAGCCGTGTTAAGCCAACCTTTTTTACCTTTTACATCAAAGAAACTGGCGAATATTTTAAATTTTAAGTCCCTTTCTTCAGAATTGAGCTGGGGCAGTATTTCACATCATGATGTTTTATTGCCCGTAGGCCACAGCTTGAATGAAACGTCATTATTATTTTCCAAGATTGAAGATCAAGAAATTAAAAAACAATTAGAAAAATTGAAAGACAATAAAAGAGAAAACGAAAAAGAGAAGTCTAATTTATTGCCACAAAAGGATGAAATCACTTTTGACGACTTTAGCAAATTAGACATTAGAACCGGCACTATAATTGAAGCGAAGAAAATGCCAAAAGCTAAGAAATTATTGGTATTAACAGTAGATATCGGTTTAGAAAAACGGACTATTGTCTCCGGTATAGCAGAATTTTATAAAGCGGAAGATGTCATCGGGAAGCAGGTCAGTGTAGTAATCAATTTAAAGCCTATTAAGTTAAGAGGAACCTGGAGTGAAGGTATGGTCTTAATGAGCGAAGATAGTACAGGGAAATTGGGATTTGTCAATCCTGATATGCCGACACCAAATGGAGTTGGCATAGCCTAGAGTGCAGATGAGCTTTTGAGGGTGCGAAGATACAAACTTCGCACAGCTGGCGAACTGAAGCGAAAGGTTTTTCCAAGCTTTGGGCCTTTTCTAAGTCCATGGAATCTGTTGCAATAAGAGAAGATATTTAAAAAAAGAGGTAGCTTTTTAGATTAAGACGTGAAAAGTGATTGGAGTGCGAAGTTGCAACCTTCGCTCAGCTGAATAAAGGGAATTGAAGGTTAATGCTTCTTAATTTCTTAAAGTTTAAAAATCTCAGTACAACAGCTTTTTCAAAAAAAAAGAAGCCACTTAATTTATTATTTCCTAAATTTTAAACAAAAAAACATAATATCCATAACCTTAACTACGAAACCTTCAAATTTTTCCAGTACCAGTCAACGGCTTCTTTCAAACCGGCTTGAAATACATGGGTAGGTTGATACCCTAAGAGGCTTTTAGCCTTTTCAACACTCGCCAATGAATGCGGGACATCGCCTTTACGATTGGGGCCATGCTTAATTTCTACATCAGCAATTTTGGGGTCGTAAGCAGAGAGGTATTCCTTTAAAAGCTGAGCCATATCTTTTATGGTTGTCCTGTCCCCTACTGCTGTGTTATACACTTGATTTAGCGCCTCATGATTATCAGTCGTAATGGCTAAAACATTCATCTGCATGACATTGTCGATATATGTAAAGTCTCTAGAGTAAGTACCATCTCCATTTATGGTAGGGCTCTCGTGTTTCATCAATTGAATGACGAATTTAGGGATTACTGCAGCATAAGCTCCATTGGGGTCTTGTTTTCTTCCAAACACATTAAAATATCTTAACCCAATAGTGTCTAAATCATAAGTCAACTTGAAATTCTGTGCGTATAACTCGTTTACATATTTGGTAATAGCATAAGGTGATAACGGATTACCAATTTTATCTTCAACTTTTGGCAAAGATTTAGAATCCCCATAGGTAGATGAACTGGCAGCGTAGACAAAGCGTTTCACCCCCTGATCTCTGGATGCTACAAGCATGTTTAAAAACCCATCAATATTGGCCGTATTGGTATTTATAGGATCTTCAATTGATCGCGGCACAGAGCCCAAAGCCGCCTGATGTAGCACAAAATCTACACCTTTACAGGCTTTTTGACATGTTTTCAGGTCTCTGATATCGCCTTCAATGAAGTTGAAATTAGCCTTGTGTTTTAGGTGAGCTAAATTATGTCGGTGCCCTGTGGCGAAACTATCCAATCCAATAACTGTTACTTCATTATTGACTAAAAATTCACAGAGATTTGAACCGATGAACCCAGCAGCTCCAGTAACTAAAATTGTTTTATTCTTCAATAATTTTATTTGTGTTTCCATTGTCGTTTTGATTTAAACCAGTGAAATCATGTCGAATTCTATTTGTATTCACATGACAAGT
>Ga0209931_1000290_pt1 | contig 30572 bp, 26 predicted proteins | sample SalPonR1_B_D1_MG_FD_185697 | JGI IMG/M metagenome (GOLD analysis project Ga0209931, IMG submission 185697) | Salt pond soil microbial communities from South San Francisco under conditions of wetland restoration - Salt Pond MetaG R1_B_D1_MG... ...
TTGTAAGATTATTCAGTCCGTTAATTCAGTTCAAACTGAATATTTTTGACCTGAAATTACTTTTTTATCGGCTTAACCAATTTTTAAAATCGGAGGCTTTGGCTTTACTGATAATAATGTCTTCCGGTGTCTTTTTTTTTAATTTTACTTTTAATCGGCCATTGAAATAATGGCGAATATCTAATATAAACGTTTTATTGATAATAAATTGCCTGTTGGCCCTGTAAAAGAGTTCAGGCTTGAGCTGATGTTGTATTTGCTCAAGACTATCGTATATGCGGTAAGATTTTCCTGAGTTGTACAGTCCGTAAACATCAGATTCTGCGGTGTAAAAACACACAATTTCTTTTGTTTTTAAAGGAATTAACCTGTCTTGGAAACCAACTAAAAAGGTGTTTTTATAATTTTGATTGGCTTCAAAATATGCTATAAGTTGTTTTACTTGGTGAACATTTGAAGCTGTTTGTCCGGATTTATAGGTTTTCAGTTTGTCTACAGCTTTTTGAATATCTTCTCGGCTAAAGGGTTTCAGGACATAATCAATCCCATGGTGCTGAAAGGCTTCTAAGGCATATTCGTTGTAAGCCGTTACAAAGACTACGGGAATAGTGGGGTCTATTTTCTTTAAGACGCTAAAGCTTAAATTATCTGTGAGTTGAATGTCAGAAAAGATAGCATCAACCTGAGGCTTGGACTCTAATAAAGCCAAGGTTTGTTTTTCGTCCTCACAGACGCCTAAAACTTCAATGTCTTTGTCCACCTGACTTAAAGTTGTAGTAAGCAAATTTGCTCCGGCCTCTTCGTCTTCTATAATGATAATGTTCATGGCTAATGTATTACGTTAAAGGCAAACCAACACTAAAGTCAGTTTCGGTTTTTTTGATGATAATGTCTTTATCCTGCGCCCATTTTGAGCGTTTTTGTAAGCTGCTTAAGCCAAAGTTTTCGCCCTGAGTGGCTTGTTGTTTGGGCTGAAAATTGTTGCTCACCCAAATGTAATTATCTTTGGTATAAATCTTTATCATTAAAGGGTTTTGTTTAGATAATGTATTGTGCTTTAGGGCATTTTCTAAAAGGGTTTGAAGCCCCATGCTCAATACTTTTTTCTCGTATTGCCCGAGATTTAATTCTAAATCGATCTTAAAAGCCACACCAAACCTGAGTTTTTGTAATTTGATGTAATACTCCAAAAATTCAATTTCAGATTTTAAACTCACTAAATCCGGTTGATGGCTTAGACTTTGTCTGAATATTTTAGATAAATAACTGATGTAATCCATAGCCTTGTCGGCATCTTGTTTCACCAAACCGGAAAGGCTGTTCAACGTATTGAAAAAGAAATGCGGATTAATTTGGTTTTTAAGCTGATTGTGCTGCGCTTCTACCTTTTCAATTTCCAGCCGATGGATTTCGCTTTGTCTTTCTTTGGATTCTTCAATCAAAATTAAAATTCTGTGAATGAGCAATATGAGTGCTGTAGAAATGCCATACCTGGCAATATAACCAAATAGAATAAAACCTTGGGGGAGATTAAAATAATAGGCATGCAATCTTGAACTCAAAAAAATCACCATAATCAAAACGACAACGAGCAGAGTCATTTTTTTAAAAGAAAAATAAGGTCCGGCTGTGAATTTCCAGCTTTGTAACCAGGATATCAATGCAAAAACCAGAATGCAAAATAGAAAATGAGTCATATACTGGTACCAAAATTCAGAAATGCCGGCATTAAGCAAACGTTGAAAACGCTCAGGCCTTAAACGCAAAAGAAGTTTTGAAGCATTAAACAGGCTGGCAATCAAAAAGGAAGACAGCAAAATATACTTAATGTTAAGTCGCCAGAAGTTGAGGTTGTTTTTTTTCAAAAACTAAAGATTTTTTCAAAAATAAGATAATCCCTTCAGAGTATTGAAAGCCGTTGTGTTGAAGTGGAAGAAAAGGCTGTTTAGCCTGTGGTTTTTGATGTTGAATTAAACTAATATTCAATCTAATTCAGCTTAGTAAATACCAAAGTTGAGCTGTCACCATCGGAACTGATATCAACCAGGTTCAAATTGGTTTCATCATAGCTTACAACATTCCAATCCTCATCCAATTCGCCATAAAACGAATTCTCAAAATCCATTTCAAATACAATAACGTCGTCATCAAGATAGGCAGACCAGGTACCAACCACATCGCCTTCAACCAAAATATCGCCATCAAAGTCATCGTCTGGTTCAAAACTAAACACCAAGCCTTCGTAGGTGTTATCTACTTCGCCTTCATCAATCAATTCGCTAACTTCAAAATTTCCATTAGTGATAAACTGAACTAGTTCTTCAAGACTGGTAGGATTACTGTCTGAGGGTTCATTGTCGTAAAGAAGCGGATCAAAACAACTTTCTGGCAAATCGCTATAAATAGCATTTAGTTCTGAATTGGAGTTTACCGTAGTCTGAAATTGCTGATTGGCGCCGGCATCCACAGAAACAGTCACAGGAAATTGCAATTCAAAAAATAAATTATTGCTCTCAACTTCAACTAAAAAATTAAAAAATTGGGCGTCATTATTTATAGTTTGCGAATCTACAAATGAATTTGAAGCGTCTAAAAACTGAATGTTTAAGGGGTATTCTAAATCTATGCAATTGACCTCAGTGGATGAAGTAACCGATTGAAGTAATTGGTCTAACTCTGTATTACTGCTCACCGTCTCAACAGCATAATCTATGGTAGAAACCGTAATTGGAAAAATGAAATCAATACTATCCTGATTTGGTGTTTCTTCTAAAGTTTCAATGAGTGTAGAATAGTCATTTGCCGTATTAAGGCTAAAATTTATGTCGTTATTGATGCTAATCAGCGCAGGAAGTTCAAGGTGTATTTTACTTGATCCATCAATAAAATCATCAAAAGTGGTGGGATTTTGAGTTACCCTTTCTAAGTTGGAGGTCAGTGGGCTGTCCCGATTTAAAGCATTAGCATTATTGATGATTTGAGTGTCTTCTTCCGTCTGACAGGCCCAAAACAAACACACGCATAATAAAATGAGGTAAATGTTTTTCATATAGTTTTCAAATGTAATTATATTTCTTTATATCCGCTTTCTTTCAAATAAACTATCATAGAATTTCATTTTTTCTTCTTTTTTTGTTTTAATAAAGCAAATCAATTACACCCTTTAGTGTTGGGGTAAATAATTGATATGTATAATAGTATTTTTAAAATTGAAATTCAATTTCTGTGCTTTTATATCATAACAACCTAAAACGCTTTTACCCTAAAATAAGTGATGGAGTCTTGTGTCTTAGTTTTTTAATCATATTTATAGAATCTTTCAAAATATAAAAAAGTTATAAATATATTTATAATAATTAAGTATATTTGTATTTATTATAATTATACTTATAATGATAGCTAAACCCAAAGATCTTATTGTCAGAAGCACCTATTTGGAGCGCATTAAGCCTTTTGTAAATAAACGCGTCATAAAGGTACTCACAGGTCAGCGAAGAGTAGGTAAATCTTATCTTCTCTTTCAGATTATGGATTTTATTCAAAATGAAAATCCAAAGGCAAGTCTTATTTACATTAATAAAGAAGATTTAGCTTTTAGAAATATTAGAGATGCACAGGATTTACATGACTTTGTAATGGATAAAATCAATTTAAACCGTAGTTATTATGTTTTTATTGATGAAATTCAGGACATCGAAGACTTTCAGACGGCTTTAAGGTCTTTATTGTTAAATGAAAATATTGATTTGTATTGCACAGGAAGCAATGCAAACCTAATGTCTGCTGACATTGCCGGTGTTTTAAGTGGTCGTTTTATAGAGATCAAAGTTTTAAGTCTTTCTTATGTTGAGTTTTTAAAATTTCATCAGCTTGAAGATAAAGCGAATAGCTTAGAATTATTTATAAAGTTTGGCGGACTGCCTTATCTTAAACACTTGCCTCTAAACGATGAGGTTGTTTTTGAATACTTAAAAAACATCTATACTACAATATTATATCGCGATATTGTAAACCGTCACAACATAAGGCGAACTGGATTTTTAGAAAAGTTAGTTATTTTTTTAGCAGATAATACCGGTAGCCTTTTTTCTGCAAAAAAAATTAGCGACTTTTTAAAATCTCAGCAAATCAATATACCGCCAAATCAGGTTCAGCAATATATTCTGTATTTGGTCAATGCTTTTATTGTTCACCAAGTTAAACGATATGATATTAAAGGAAAGAAAATTTTTGAAGTGAATGATAAATATTATTTTGAAAATTTAGGCATTAGAAACGCCATTTGGGGGTATAGATTACAAGATCGAGCTAAAGTTATGGAAAATGTGGTTTACAATCATTTGTTATTTTTAAATTATGAGGTAAATGTGGGCAAACTTGATGATAAAGAAATAGATTTTATAGCTAAAAAACACAATCATTTGCTCTATTTCCAGTTAGCTTTAAGCATAAACCATGAAAACACGTTGAAGCGTGAATTTGAAAATCTGCTAGTCATACAGGATAACTACCCCAAGTACGTGATTACTATGGAAAAGTTTGAAGGCACCGGTTATCAGGGTGTCAAATGTTTGGATTTAAGACGTTTTCTGTTAACTGAAGAATTTTGATATCAGTTTAAATAGATTAACATAAAACATACTACCCTAAAAGTAGGGTGATTTAGCTTTAAATTGTTATTGTAGTGAAACCAAAATTATATACCATGAAATTTTTTATTATTCTCTTTTTTAGTTTAACCTGTCTTCCGTTGCAAGCCCAAAACATCAATTGGGAAAAACTCGATATGGATAATGCTTTTGGATACACCTCTACTGTAGATTCTCAAAACGATGTGATTGTCGTGGCTTCAGGCCCTTTTGAAACCCAGGCGACGACTATGTATGTTAGAAAATATGATGTTAATGGCAATTTACTTATGCAAACTTCAGTAGATGCCATGGATTTGGCGGGTGGCAATTCAGACAACTTGTTACCTTATCAAGTTGAAACCGATAGTCAAGATAATATCATTATAGCTGGTGTAAATGCCATTATTAACACAAGCCCCTCAAGTAGTTGCCAAACTCCTCCTTGCTATCAAACAATAGCCGCAAAAATTATAAAGTTAGCCCCAGATGGTCAATTGATTTTTAATAAAACTTTATTGGACCATTCTAATTTATTTGATCAGTTGCTTGTTGATGATAATTATTTAGCAATAGATTCCAATGATAACATTTATTACACAGGTGTAGGAAGTATTACCGATACAAGTAACGAAACGGCCTTTGGAACCATTTTGGTTAAACTTGCTCCTGATGGCACTACGCTTTTTACAGATGTAGAAGATATTGTTGGAAGTGGTAATTCGATTAGTTCAGGTTTGATGGCTTTAGGTCAAAATTTTGTTGCAGTTGTCAATAGCACAACATTTGACGAAGAATTAACCGCTTGGGACGACGATGGTAATGTGCTTTGGAATATCAATTTAGACAATAATATAGATAAATTTAGAGCCATTGTAGTAGATCCCGCCACAAACGACACTTATGTTTTGGCTGAGGCATTTCCGCCAAATCCTATTTTAACAAAGATAGATAGTAATGGGAATATCCTTTATACCCAAACCTACAGTTTGGGTGAAACTGCTGTCACCAAAGGTTTGGGTTTTGTAGAGGCCAATAAATTGGTTTTTGGTGCTACATCCTGGTCTGATGCCGGCACAAACTCAAGCTTGTATACAAAAGTAATCAACACGTCTGATGGCAGCACATTTTCAGACCAAACCCATACGTTGGCACAGAATTTATCTCGTATTCGAGATTTTGAAACAAACCAGAATAATGGTACTTATTATGTAGCTGTTATTTCAACCACAAATGCGGGCTTGCCGGCCTCCGGAACATTTCATGGCTATGATTTAAATGGAGGTGAATGGCACGCCACAAATCCCAGTGTAAGAGTTCGATCGATAGCTATTGGTCAAGGTTCTGAAGTCTATGTGATGACCGATAATGTATGGGATTTGTATCAATACAATACCACTTTGTCCAATCAATTCTTTACCGACCTTGATTTTAAAATTTATCCCAACCCTGTCAAAAATGACTTGTTTGTCAATACCGCAATGAAACTTGATTCAGTTAAAATTTACGATGCGCTAGGTCGACAGATTCTTGTGGTAAGAGCTATTGAAAATGATAAACCTATTCCTTTATCATCCTTAGAAACCGGGGTTTATTTTGCTAAATTCATAATGCAAAATGGTGATTTCCAAACCCAAAAAATTGTGAAACGATAAGACTAAGTAAAATATTTTAAGATCATCTGCAGATATACGCCATAACACATTATGAAGCAAAACAGCAACACACTGAGTTTTTTAAGACCAGATTTAGCAGATAAAATCATTGGGTTATCAAGTATTGAAGAATTCCCTCAAGGTACTGAAATCCTAAAGGAAAACCAATATATCAAGACCTTGCCAATTCTCATAGATGGCCTTATTAAAGTCTATGCCAAATTTGATGATAAAGAGTTGCTTTTATATTACATCGAAAAATCTCAAAGCTGTATCATGACATTTTATGCGTCGTTAAAAAATACACCCAGTAAGGTTACCGCCGTTACAGAAGAAGACTCAAGAGCTATATTGCTCCCAATTAGTCATTTACCAAATTTGATTAAAGATTTTCCGGAATTTAATGAATTGTTTTATAATCAATTTAATCTTAGGTATGTAGAGCTCATCGAAAGATTAGGTCATCTGCTGTTGGATAATATGGATAAAAGACTATTTGATCATTTGAAAAAGAAATTGGAGTTGACAAAAAGCACATCAATTGTAATCAGCCACAATCAACTTGCCAAAGAACTTGGAACGGCGCGGGAGGTTGTGTCAAGAACTTTAAAAAAACTTGAAAACGCTGATAAAATTACTCAAAACTCAGGGGAAATCAAAATTGTTGGGGAGTGGTGACCTTAGTCACTGCATACAAGGTTAAAACGTATTACTTTTATCAAAAATTAATATTAACCTTTTAAATTGATTTAAGATGAAAAAAAATATGGGTTCAGCAGACAAAATTATTAGAATAATTATTGCTGCAGTAGTTGGAGTTCTGTATTTTACCGGAACCATTTCAGGAACATTAGGCATCGTACTTCTGGTATTAGCGGGAGTCTTTGTGTTGACCAGCTTGGTAAGTTTCTGCCCGCTTTATGCACCTTTTGGTATAAAAACCTGTTCTTTAAGAAAACAATAATACATCTATGAAAACGATAAAATTAAGCCTGTTAGCCTTTGGATTTTTAAGTTTACCACTTTTTATATCCTGTAGCAGCGATGACGATAGCAGTTCAAATAACAACAGTGTCCAAAACGATATTGAAAATAATGTTCAAAACGGTACTTGGCGCATTACAAATTTTGTGGACTCCGGGACGGATGAAACCAGCGATTTTACCGGATACAACTTCACTTTTGAAAGTTCTGGGGTATTAAATGCTAATAATGGCAACAACGACTTCAACGGGACCTGGTCTGTAACCAATAGTGATAGCAACGATGATAGCCCGGGTGATAATGATTTAGATTTCAATATCAATTTTAATCTGACCAATGACTTTGAAGATTTAAATGATGATTGGGATATCATTTCTCAATCTACAAACAAAATTGAGCTCACCGATGTGAGTGGTGGAAATGGGGGGACTGATTTTTTGACTTTTGAGAAAAATTAAAGTCAAAAAGTTTTTAGTAAAATACATATCCTTTATACTTTAATGCTAGGCACTGCACCGCGAAACTCTTAACTTCATACAGCAGTGTTGATAGAGTAATATAATGCCTTCCTCTTTATATGTCTTTAAGTTTATTAAATAATTTTATCAAACTTAAATAAAAAGTAGGGTCAACCTTTCTTCAATTGTTTTATAATTGAACTATAAACAGCTTCAACCCAAATTTTGATCGGAAAGTCATAAAATATGTCGATAAAATCACTGTCTCATGTTTGTCGGGAAAAAATTTATGCTTCAGTCTATGAAAAATATGCTGAAGACATTAATAGGTTTTTTTTCTATAAGTACGGTAATGCCGTAAATGCTGAAGAAGCGGTCCAGGAGGCCTTTATTAAGTTGTGGGAAAATTGTAGTTCTGTTCCGGTAGAAAAAGCCAAATCTTTTCTGTTTACAGTAGCCAATAACCTTTCGCTAAACAAAATCAAACACGAAAAGGTCAAATTGAAATATGTCAATACACAAGATCACAAGTCTAAAGACCATCAGGACCCGGCTTACAAAATGGAAGAAGAAGAGTTTAAACAAAAGCTGCAAACCGCCATCAATCAATTGAAGCCTAAGCTAAGGAGTACGTTCCTCATGCATAGAATAGACGGCAAAACCTATAAAGAAATTGCCGATATAGAACAAAAAACGGTAAAAGCCATAGAAAAACGCATGAGTCAGGCATTGAGACAGCTCAGAGAACATATAGATAATATTTAAAACAGAGGTATGAGGACAAAAACTACATTAAGTCAATGGATCGACGGAAAGTCTGATTTTCCTGATCATATTGAAGGCCGAGAGACACTTGAAAAAATCAAATTCTATTCGGCACAGCTCGAAGCACCTGTTTTTGATAAGCAAGGGAGTTTTAAACGCATCAAACAAGCCCAAGCCAATAAAAATCAGTCTGCTTTAAAAACCTATGGGTCAATGTTAAAAATTGCCGCCATTCTTATTGTGGCCTTTGGTATTTTAGCTTTTGTCCATCAGATGACTATCCAAACCACACAAACCGCTTTGGCAGAAACCAAGACCCTAATGCTGCCCGACGACTCTGAGGTCTTACTCCAACCGGGTTCTCAATTAAGCTACAACAGCATGTCCTGGTTTTTTACCCGTGAAGTTTCGCTTCAGGGCGAAGGTTTTTTTGAAGTCGCTAAAGGCAATACCTTTACCGTAAACACCGAAGCGGGTCAGGTTGAGGTTTTAGGGACTAAATTTAATGTAAAATCTATTTCAGGTAAGTTGAATGTGGTCTGCTACGAGGGCCGGGTAAAAGTCTCACGACACCAAAACGCCCAAATTATAAATCAAAACGAGTATGTAATTTTTAAAAATAATACAATGATGAATAAAAGTACGGTTCAATTGAATAAATTACCGACAGAAACGGCGTATTACCATATCATAGATGAAGAATTTGAAGAATTGATAATGGATGTTGAACGTTATTACGGCATTAATATCTCTGCTGAAAACCTCAGTAGAAAAAAACACTTCTCAGGAAAACTTCCTAAAGATGATGTTGACAAAGCGTTGGAGATTATTTCGACAACTTTTCAACTCAAAACTCAATCACTCAACGGAAATAATTATATTTTTGTTGACGATGTCAATCAGTAATTTTAAAGCTTTTATAGCATTTTTGCTTCTGCTTCCATGTTTAGGATTTGCTCAAAATCAGATGCAATTAGCCCGTTACTTAGCAGAAATCGAGCAGAAGTACAAGGTAAATTTTAATTACCTTAATGAAGACCTAAAATCATTAAATGTCACCAAGATTGATGATTCAGCCTCCCTTAAATTGACTTTAGCTCAAATTTCTTTTCAACTCCCGGTCGATTTTGAGGTATTGGATGAAAGTAATATTGTTGTAAAACGTCTTCGAAATTACTATTGTATTCAGCTCATTAGTCAAAGCACCAACCAGCCTCTTCCGGGGGTTTATATTGAAACTGATACAAATATCCTGGGCACAACTTACGCTAACGGAAGCCTATATTTATCTGAAAGCCCCAAGACTAAAACCCTTAAGTTCTTTAAACAAAACTATGCCTTAGCAGAACTGTCAATAGCTGAACTGGAACAAAATAAGTGCAAAATCCTTAAACTTACTCCACAAATCAACCTTGAAGAAGTGCAGCTAACAGGCTATTTGACCCGAGGTCTAAACCTCAACCCCGATTTGTCATTGACCTTAAATCCACAAGAATTTGAAATTCTTCCTGGACTGACTCAGCCCGATGTTTTGCAGAGTATGCAACTATTGCCGGGGGTCGTCAGTTTGGATGAGCGCATTTCAAATATTAATGTGAGGGGCGGAACCCACGATCAAAATTTATTTTTGTGGAATGGAGCGCGCCTATACCAAACCGGGCATTTTTTCGGGATGATTTCAGCACTTAATCCGTCGATTGCTCACGACATCCGTATTTATAAAAACGGAAGTTCAGCCTTTTTTACTGAAGGTGTATCGTCGGTGGTAAACATTTCTTCAACCGGAAACCAAAGTCAAAACAATGCCTTTGAGCTTTTTGCCAATTTTTTGGAAACCAATGCAAGAGCCGATATTAACCTTTCTGATAAATCTCATCTCCGAGCTGCCGGGCGATATGCGCTATCCCATTTTATCGATACGCCTGCGTTTCAAAAGTATTATGATAAAATATTTCAGAATACCGAAATCACTTCATTTGAAAACAATGAACAAATCGATTTGTCCAGCGAGGTCAATTTACAATACTTCGATGCTAATCTTCAGTTTGAGACGGCTTTAAATGAAAATACGTCTTGGCAAGTTAATCTCTTGGCCATATCTAACGATTTGAAATTTTCAGAACAAAAGACAGCTACTTTAGAACAGCAGGAAAATCAACTGACTCAGGAATCCTTTATTGCCTCGACCCGTTTGGATAAACAGTTTTCAGAAAAAATATCCGGGTCTGCCACGGCTTATGCCTCCTACTACAATCTTGACGCCGAGAACGCTTTAATGCAAACCAACCAATTGCTCAAACAGAATAATAACATTCAGGATTTTGGGTTGAAACTGAGGTCGGATGTTGATTTATCAAGACACTCAACATTGAGTCTGGGCTATCAGTTTAACGAAATCGGGATTCGTAACAACAACATCGTGACCAACCCAAGTGTTGAAATCAGGCAAAAGTCAGTGATAAAAACCCATTCCGGTATTGCAGAGTGGCAGGCTTCATTTTTAAATGAAAAACTAATAAGTACAGCGGGGGTTCGTTTAAATTATTACGATAAATTCGATGATCTCAGAGTCGAACCCCATATGAACGTGACCTATAAATGGAGCCCATTCCTAAACACAAGCCTGATGGCAGAGCAGAAACATCAGATTACCGCTCAAGTCATCGATTTACAAAACGACTTTTTTGGTGTTGAAAATCGCCGTTGGGCACTGGCTGATAATGAACAGATTCCGATTCAGCGGCTCCGTCAAATTGAAATGGGTCAGGTTTACAAAAAACAGTCTTGGTTAGTGACGGCCAATGTGTTTTACAAATCGGTTGAAGGAATCTCCTCAGCCGCCCAAAACTTTCAAAACCAACTGGAATTTCTTCAGATTTCGGGAAACTACAGCACGTATGGCGTCGAGTTTTTTACCCAAAAGCTGATTTCAGATTATAGGCTTTGGTTCAGCTACGCCTACAATAATTCTGATTATGAGTTTGATGCCTTTACGCCAAATATATTTCCAAACAATTTTGAAACATCGCACCAATTTCAATTCGGTTTAAGCTATGTTGCTCGTCTAATAAAGTTAAGTTTAAACGCGAGATACTTTACAGGCAGGCCAACCACGCCAATTGATGACCAGCAGCCCATCTTGAATCCAAACATTAATCCTGAAATCAATTTTCTCCATCCCAATTCCGATAATATTTCATCATATATGCAGGTTAATTTTACAGGCAGTTACACCAAAAGATTTAAAGCTGCCCAAATAGAAATTGGCCTTTCCATCATGAATCTATTGAATTCAGGTGATATCACCAACCAGTTTTTTAGGCTGAATAATGATATTCTGGAAGTAGAGCGCATTGAAAACCGAAGTCTTGGCTTTACGCCCAATTTATTTTTAAAAGTGAATTTTTAAAAAAGAAGCCCGAAATAAGAATTCTGAACTTTATTTTAAATTAAAATTGAATCTATTCTACACCGAAACGCCAGCCGTGTTTATCTTCTGCCCGATTATATTGAATATCCTGAAGGGCCTTTTTAAAGAAAACGCTGTACGGGTTTTTTACCTCCGGCAACTCATGATATTTATCAGCGTATTCAAAGCCAAGAACCTGTGCGATAGTAGCTGCTGTACCAGTGCCAAAAATTTCTTTAAGTTCCCCTTTTTCAGCAGCATCTACAATGCGTTTTACTTCAACAGGTGCAATTTCTACTTCAATACCTTTATCCTTAGCCAACTGAATTACACTGTCTCGGGTCACACCGTTTAGAATTCTATCGTTTACAGGTGCTGTCACCAATTTGTCATTTATTCTAAAGAAAATATTCATGGTTCCGGCTTCTTCCAGGTATTGATGGGTATCCGCATCGGTCCAAATCACTTGTTGATAGCCTTTTTCTTTAGCCAGATTAGTAGGATAGAATTGCGCACCATAATTCCCGGCGGCTTTAGCAAACCCTACTCCACCACTGGCCGAACGGCTGTATTTCTCTGAAAACAAAACCTTTACCGGTTTATTATAGTAGGCCTGTGCCGGACAGGTTATGATCATAAAACGATAGGAATTTGATGGTGCTGCCGCTACACCTTTTTCAGTAGCAATAACAAAAGGTCTGATATAAAGTGAATTTCCCTGACCTTTTTTAATCCAGTCACTGTCCAATTGAAGTAAAGTGGTTAAGCTTTCAAAAAAATGGTCTTTAGGAAATTCCGGTATGGCTAATCGTTTAGAAGACTTGTTGATGCGTTCAAAGTTACGTTCAGGCCGAAACAACCATGCTTTACCATTATCGTCTTTAAAGGCTTTCATACCTTCAAAAACCGCTTGCCCGTAATGAAATACTTTGGTTGAAGGGTCAAACGACATAGGACCGTAAGGCACAACTTGAGGACGCTGCCATTCTCCATCTACATAATCGCAATACATCATGTGGTCTGAATACACCTTACCAAAGGGAAGGTTATTGAAATCGACATCTTGTATTCTTGATTTTGTTGTTTTTTTGACGTCTAATACTGCAGCTTTTGTGTCCATAATTGTATATTTGTACCTCGCAAATATAATAATTTTGACGCATTAGAAATAATGCCTAATTATTAAATTTATCCTATTTTTTAACCTATATAAACCCTTATAATTATGAAATATTCAATAATTGCCCTCTTTTTCTTAGTTTTTGTTAGCTGTAAGGATTCAAAATCTGATGAAAAATCAGCTGAAGAAGCCGTAAAACAAGAAGAAACAACGTCTGAAAACAAGCAAAAACAACAAGATCAAGCCTTTTATGGCGAAGAATTTGACTACGCTCAACCGGAAATGGCGAGTACTATTTTTGATAAATACCAAAACATGACACCCGGGGATACGCTGGTCACGACATTTTCCTCATCTGTAAATTCCGTTTGTGAGAAAAAAGGCTGCTGGATGCGATTGAAGCTATCTGAAGAAGACGAAAGCTTAGTCACCTTTAAAGATTATGGCTTTTTTGTACCAAAGGATATTCAGGGACAGGAGGCTGTAGTGCATGGTAAGCTTTTCGTAAAAGAAACCAGTGTTGAAGACCTAAAACATTTCGCCGAAGATGCAGGAAAAAGCGAAGAAGAGATTGCTGCCATCACCGAACCAAAGCTGGTTTACGCTTTTGAAGCCGACGGGGTGTATTTGAAGTAGTTTCAAGTTACAAGTCTGCAAGTTGTGTCCTTAAGCCCGGGATTTTCAACTTGTTTTATTATTTAGTTCAGCTATAGTTTTTATCAAATATAATCCTGGTGTCCTTTGCGAAAACTTCGAGCGCTTTGGGTTTAAATTTCATTTGGGATTTAGGATTTCATGTTCCTAAGTTTCAATTTTTTGCGTTAGAAAATAAATTTAATTCTACGTAATTCTGCGAAATCTTCCGGCGTTAATTGAATGATCAAACAATTTTCAAGTTTAAAGTTTGAATTTTGTTCGTTGTATGTTCATGAATAGGCTTGACCAAAGTTTGAAATTTTTAAACTATCCATATAGGTGTTTGTAATCCCAGTACTGAATTGATAATTGCTTATTGTAAAGTTTACTAATAATCCTTGTCACATGACTTTTCAACTTCCAACTTTTTAACTTCTAACTTGAAAACACAAATCATCACCACCGCCGACGGTTCAAAAACCATTCATTTTCCAGAGTGGAATGAAAGCTACCATTCTAAACACGGTGCCTTTCAGGAAGCCAAACATGTGTATATTCAATCGGGTTTAGCGTATCGATGTGAAAAAGCGTTTTCAAGTCCAATACACCTTTTGGAAATTGGTTTTGGCACCGGGCTGAATGCCTTGTTGAGTCTGATCATGGCTTCGGAATTGCAGTTGAAGATTAATTATCAGACTTTGGAAAAATATCCGCTGGAAGATTCGACCTTGAATGCCTTAAATTACACTAATCTTTTTTCTAAAAATGCCCACATGTTTCAAAAACTGCATCTTGCTGAATGGGAAAAGACTGTTGAAATCAATTCGTTTTTTAGTCTTAAAAAGATAAATTCTGATTTGAAAAACTTTAGAACTGAGTCTATCTTCGATTTAATTTATTTTGATGCTTTCGGACCTCGCGTTCAACCGGAACTTTGGGCAAAATCAATTTTACAAAACATGTACAATGCCTTAAAGCCTCAGGGGGTTTGGGTCACGTATTCCTGTAAAGGCAGCGTAAGACGTGATTTGCAGGAGATCGGGTTTAAAGTGGAAAAGATTCCGGGACCTCCGGGAAAACGGGAGATGTTAAGAGCTGTCAAATTTTAGATTTAGGATTTACAACTTGGGATTTTAGATGTTAAATTGACATCTAAAGTTTCAAACTGTTTATCTTTATTCTGCCTGGCCGTTAGACAAGGTCGCTAAGCCGTCAAGCTTAGACTTCAAGCGCTTTTATAATATCATCAATACCTAAACCATATCTATCAAGCAGTTCGTCGGTGTTGCCGTGAGGAATAAACTGGTCGGGGAGTCCCATGGTTTTGACCTTAAGTTGCGGGTGGTTTTCAGCCATATAAGCCTTAACTGATTCTCCGAAGCCACCTTGCAGCATGGCGTCCTCAATTGTGATAAGGTTTTGATATCGATTGGCGATCTTGTCTAAACAATCCGTGTCTAGGGGTTTGATAAAACGCATATCGTACAAACCTATAGTTTTTCCTGACTTTTCAATAGCTTTTTCGGCCCTCCAGCGCATTTTACCTAAACTTAAAATAGCGACGTCTTCTCCTTTCCTTATGCATACTGATTTCCCAATGCTAATAGAATTATAATCAAAACTTAAACTGTTTACATCGCTTTTCCCTCTGGGATATCTTATAACCATAGGTTGGTTGATATTTTGCGAAGCCGTGTGTAATAAATCCTGAAGATCTTTAGCGCAGGACGGCGAAGCGATAATGAGATTGGGAACTGCTTTTAAGAAAGCTAGATCAAATACACCGTGATGGGTAGCCCCGTCATTACCAACTATTCCTGCACGATCAACACAAAAAATAACGGGTAAATTTTGGATGGCCACATCGTGAATCAATTGGTCATAAGCCCGTTGAAGAAAAGTGGAGTAAATTGTACAAAACACCTTGTAGCCCTGAGTGGCCAAGCCGGCTGAAAACGTAACCGCATGCTGTTCGGCAATACCGACATCAAAAGCGCGTTCGGGCAGTGCTTCCATCATATATTTTAATGAACTCCCTGTAGGCATCGCCGGCGTGACACCGATGATGTTTTCGTTTTCTTTGGCGAGATGTAAAAGGGTTTTACCAAACACATCCTGGTATTTGATGCGGTCATCATTAGATTGACGCCTTAAGGTTTTACCGGTAATTTTATCAAATTTACCCGGGGCGTGGTATTTAACCTGTTCAATTTCAGCTGGTTTCAGCCCCTTGCCTTTGGTGGTCAATAGGTGCAAAAACCGAGGGCCTTTTTGAGTTTTGAGGTCTTCAAAAGCTTTTAATAGCGCTTCAATATCATGCCCGTCAATGGGGCCTTTATAAGAAAAATTTAGAGCTTCAATGATATTGTCCTGTTGAGGTTTGATTCCAATTTTAGCTTTAGTTAAATAATTTTTTAAAGCCCCTACACTGGGGTCAATGCCGATGGCGTTATCATTTAGAATCACCAAGAGGTTGGCAGTGGTGTCGCCGGCATGGTTAAGGCCCTCAAAGGCCATCCCCGCAGCAATCGAAGCATCGCCAATTACCGCAATATGTTCACGGTTTTTGTTTTTTAACTTAGACGCTATTGCCATACCAAGTGCCGCAGAGATAGAGGTGGAGCTGTGCCCTACGCCAAAGACATCGTATTCGCTTTCCTCCCGACTGGGAAACCCGGATAAACCTCCAAGGTTACGATTCGTATGGAAAAGATCACGGCGACCTGTAAGGATTTTGTGCCCATAGGCCTGATGCCCGACATCCCAGATGAGTTTGTCATGCGGGGTATCAAATGCATAATGTATGGCGATGCTCAATTCAACAGTACCGAGATTGGCACCAAGATGCCCGCCGTGTTCTGAAACCTGCTCTATAATGAATTGCCTGAGTTCATTTGCTAAAAGGTATAGTTCATCCGGGCTTAATACTTTTAAGTCTTTTGGAGAATCAATTTTTGATAATAACTTATAGTTCATGAGACAAATGTAAAACTTGATTTTGTATTTTTGGAGGATGTTAGTAGAATATAATGACGCGTATTTCATGAAGAAGGCTTTGGAAGAAGCCCAAACTGCTTATGATAGGGGTGAAGTGCCGGTTGGGGCGGTCGTGGTCATAGATAATCAAATCATCGCCAGAGCCCATAACCTCACCGAAACCTTAAATGATGTGACTGCTCACGCAGAAATGCAGGCCATTACCGCTGCAGCCAATTATCTGGGAGGTAAATATCTAAACCAATGCACGCTTTACGTCACCTTAGAGCCCTGCGTCATGTGTGCCGGTGCTTTGTATTGGAGTCAGTTAAAAAAGTTGGTTTACGCCGCAAAAGACCGTAAACGGGGATTTGAAATTAATCAGATCAGTCTGCACCCCAAAACACAAATCGATTCCGATATTCTTGCAAATCAAGCCTCACATTTGATGAAGAAATTCTTTTTTGAACGGCGACAAAATTAATTCATATCAAAACATAATATTTCATGAATTAAATCATATAATATTATAATAATATGTGAATTGTAAGTAGTTTATTCTTCAAACACAGTTCCCATCACCACCATATCTGCGCCTGCATCGTAAGCGTTTTTTCTTTGTTTATCATTACGAATGCCACCACCAACTATAATCGGAATACTCACAGCAGCTTTAACTTTTGAAATAATTTCAGGCTTAACCGGGAAATGCGCTCCACTTCCGGCTTCGAGGTAAATCAATTGTTTGCCTGAATATTGCGCTGCCATAGCAATATCTACAATTTTTTCAATTGCTGTTTGAGGAATGGCTGTTGTTCCGGTGATGTTTTCTGTGGTACAGGTTTTGCCTCCGTCTATTAACAGGTAAGCCGTAGGAATTACTTCTATGGATGTATTTTTTAGGTGCTTTACGCTTTTGATCTGCTGCCGAATGAGGTATTTGGGGTTTTCGCCGGACATTAAAGTCAAAAATAACAAGCCATCGGCGTAGGACGTAATCTGATTAACATCGCCTGGAAACAAAATAATAGGTAAAGCACTCATCGTTTTAAGGTTTTTGACAACCTGTTCCGTTTTGCCATTTTCAACTTTGCTACCACCTACAAAAATATAGTCTGTAGTCTTGGGGATATTTTGAAGCCAGCGAGATAGTTCATTAATTTCAATTTTATCCGGGTCTAATAAAACCGATAGTGAAGTGGCTCCTGTTAAGCTTTTGGACTTTAATTCTTTTAAAATGTTTAGCGCGTAAATCATAAATTTTGACCGGATAGTTTTTTATAGATTTCTAAAGCCTTGCTGTCGCTTAAAGAAGCGATGTAGCTGCACAATTCAATAAGCCATTCTTCAGTATTTAGATTTTCAAATTCAAAATGTCTTAAAAACGCTTTTAAAATCACACGATCAAAATGCTTGGTCTTTTGGGTTTTGATGTTTTCAATCGCCAGACTAAAATGTTCTAAAATTTCAGAGATGACCCTGTACCCCACCGTTTCTTTTTCTAAAACCTCCTGACTTTGGTAAACGTTTTTGATGCTGAGGTCAAGAATATCTTCAATTTGGGCCCTGTGAGGAGATAGGTCCATCAAAGGTTTTTCTAATTGTCCTGCCCTGATGTTTTCTTCATTGTCGATAAAAGCCTTTACGGCATCTTCAATCAGTCTGCCTATGGCTAACGACCTCAGATAACTCACGCGATTTTTGGTGCTGGTCAGTTTAGCGTATTTGGATTTATCAATACTTTTATAAACCAATTTTGATAAATATTCTAAGGCGTATTCTTCAGGAATCAATCCTAAATTGATGCCGTCCTCAAAATCGATAATGGTATAGCAAATGTCATCGGCCGCTTCTACCAAATAGGCGAGGGGGTGGCGGTGGTAAGCACCAGGAGTTTGACTATGCAGCCCCAATTCATCGGCGACTTCATCAAACAAGTCTTTTTCAGCTTTAAAGACCCCGTATTTTTTTTGCGCCACATGTTTTGAGGTTGTTTTAGGCAAGGAAGCTTTGGGGTATTTCGTAAAGGCACCCAAAGTGGCATAAGACAAGCGTAAACCACCAAAGGTGCCGTATTTGGTTTCTGTGAGTAATTTAAAACCGTTGGCATTGCCTTCAAACCTGGTGAGGTCTTGCCAGGCCCATTCAGAAACTTCAGCCTTAAATCGCTGACCTCTGCCACGTTCAAAAAACGCACCGATGGCTTTTTCACCGGAATGCCCAAAAGGCGGATTACCGATATCGTGCGCTAGTGCAGCCGCCGCGACAATGGCTCCAAAATCATTAAAATGATGACCCAAAGATTTCTCCAAATGCGGATATTTATTAATAATAGCTTTGCCGGCTTGACGACCAAGAGAACGCCCAACCACAGACACTTCAAGGCTATGCGTCAATCTGGTATGTACAAAGTCCGTTTTTGAAAGAGGAATGACTTGTGTTTTATCCTGTAAACTCCGAAAGGCAGAGGAAAAGATAATTCTGTCATAATCTACTTCAAACCCCAAACGGGTGTCGTCTTGTTCTTTTCGTAAGCGTTTTGTGGTATCACCCTGGCGTTTTAAGGACAGGAGGTTTTCCCAGTTGAGCATTGGCTATTTTTTAAGTTGTAAAAATAGGATTTTTTAAGAGAATTTCTAATTTGGATTTTAAGTTCAGGCTATTTATGCCTTACAATGTTTATAACTTAATTATTTTTCTGTTGCTTGGTGTGAAAAATTTAATTGAATAATGTTAGAAGCACGGACTACAAGTTCGCGCTTTCGGGCTTTCGGTTGTTGGAGAAGCACGGACTACAAGTTCGGGCTTTCGGGTTTTGAGTGTTGGAGAAGCACGGACTACAAGTCCGCGCTTTCGGGTGTGAAAAATTTAATTGAATAATGTTATAAGCACGGACTACAAGTCCGCGCTTTCGAGTTTTGAGTGTTGGAGAAGCACGGACTATAAGTCCGCGCTTTCGAGTTTAGTTAGATTATAAGTTTGAGTTAAAAACTATCAGAAACACCCTTTGCCTATGGGCATTTCCCTTTATGGAAAACTTGCAAACACGTTTAAGACTAATGGTATTTCCTACCTTGAGGAAGGATTAAGGAGGGTGTAAAATGATAATCGATTTTTTCTACAATAGTCTCAAACATATTAATACATTAAATTATGTTTGAGATTTAACTGGGCAACCCAATTAACATACATTCAAAATATATAAGATAAAATTATTCTCATTAATGTGAGTTTAATTATATTAGTTACTTATTTTTCTCCTGTTTAGGTTTCGGAAGGCGTTTAATTGATTTTCAATAAAATAAAATAATAATGATGAAAGAAGAACCAAGAATCCTTGATTTAGAGGAAGTAGACTTATCTATGTTGTCCCTTGTTGGTGGTAAAAATGCATCGCTGGGCGAAATGATCCAAAATATGAAGAGCCGTGGCATAGATGTGCCGGAAGGTTTTGTCATTACCGTAAAAGCCTTTAAAGATTATATTCAACACAATAAGCTGGACGAAAAGATTGATGACAATCTAAAAAATCTTGATGTCAATAATATTGTTTTGCTTCGTCAGGCAGGTTCAAATATTCGGCGACTCGTTGCGAATGGGAAATTTTCAGACGAACTAGAAAATGAAATCATCTCGCGTTATGAAGAACTGTCACTAAAGTATGATAAAGACTCAACAGACGTTGCAGTGCGCTCCTCTGCCACAGCAGAAGATCTCCCGGATGCTTCATTCGCCGGTCAACAAGAAACCTTTTTAAATGTGCGTGGTGCTCAATCACTTTTAAATTCTGTAAAAAATTGCTTCGCTTCACTTTACAACGACAGGGCCATATCTTATCGCGCTGAACGTGGATTTGACCATCAATCTGTTCAACTATCTGTTGGCGTGCAAAAAATGGTGCGTTCTGATATTGGCTCTTCGGGTGTTGCATTTTCAATTGACACAGAAAGCGGTTTTAAAGATGCAGTCATAATTAATGCTTCCTATGGTCTCGGTGAACTCATCGTACAAGGAGAGATTTCACCAGATGAGTACATCGTTTTTAAGCCAAAACTCAACACTCCGGGATTGCGACCTATCATTGAGAAAAAAATGGGGCTCAAACACCACAAACTTGTTTACGGAACAACCCTGAATGAACTGGTAAAACAAGTACCAGTTGATACCAGGTTATCAGAGAAATTTTGTCTAAGTGAAGAAAAGATTTTACAGCTTGCACGTTGGGTTGTTGAAATTGAAAACTATTACAGCGAAAAGCGCGGAGAATGGACTCCAATGGATGTAGAATGGGCAGTAGATGGTCTCTCAGGGCAACTTTTTATTGTGCAAGCACGACCAGAAACGATACATTCGCAAAGAGCAGAAGGAAATCTGCTGGAATACTGTTTTGAAAACCCACCTGCTGATGGCTCAAAAATTTTATCGGGAATTGCTGTTGGCGATAGAATTGGATCAGGTAAAGTACACCGCTTATTTACGTTAGATGGGCGTGATGGTAGTGAGGATGAAGTTAACTTTCGTCATGGCGAAGTACTTGTCACTGAAATGACTGATCCGGATTGGGAACCTTTAATGAAAAAGGCCTCAGCAATTGTTACCGACAAGGGTGGTCGTACTTGCCATGCAGCCATAGTTGCGCGTGAAATGGGAATACCAGCTCTGGTAGGTACTGGAAATGGTTCTTTGCTATTGAAAGATGATCAGGAAGTAACTGTGTCTTGCGCAGATGGGGAAACAGGAAATGTTTATGACGGAATTTTCAATTTTTTTGAAATTGAAACCAAACTGAATGAACTTCCGAGCACTCGCATTCCGATTATGATGAATGTGGCTTCACCGAGCAGTGCCTTTAAATTTTCAGCTGTTCCCAACGGCGGCGTTGGATTAGCCAGAGAAGAGTTTATTATTAACAATTATATAAAAGCCCATCCCATGGCTCTTTTAAAGCATAATGAGTTGGGCGACCAAAAGCTTTCTGCAAAAATTAAAGCACTCACCCTGGGTTTTGAAAATGAACGTGACTTCTTTATTAAAAAACTCACTTATGGTGTGGGAAGAATTGCAGCTTCTTTTTATCCAAATGATGTGATTGTGCGGTTTTCTGATTTTAAATCGAATGAGTATATGAATCTGCTTGGTGGTAAACATTTTGAACCTGTTGAAGAAAACCCAATGATAGGGTGGCGTGGTGCTTCGCGATATTACGCAGAAGCTTATAAAGAAGCATTCGGGTTGGAATGTTTGGCCATAAAAAAAGTACGGCAGGAGTTGGGATTAGACAATGTAATTGTAATGATTCCTTTTTGTCGTACACCTGAAGAAATGAAATTAGTGCTTGAAACGATGGCTGAATTCGGTCTGGTAAGGGGAGAAAATGGCCTGAAAGTTTACCTGATGGCTGAACTGCCTTCAAATATTTTGTTGGCAGAAGAATTTGCTGAACAAATTGATGGATTTTCGATCGGATCGAATGATCTCACCCAACTTACTCTTGGACTTGACCGCGATTCTACCCTAGTATCGCATTTGTATGATGAACGTAATCAGGCTGTAAAAATTTTGATTAGAAAACTTATTAAAACAGCTAAAGCTAAAGGAGTGAAAGTTGGTATATGTGGACAAGGCCCATCAGATTTTCCTGACTTTGCAGAATTTCTGGTAAGTGAAGGGATCGATACGATTTCAGTTACACCCGACTCTATTTTAAAAACGGTTCGTGCAATCAGTAAACTTGAAAAAGATATGTAGTTGTCAAATATTTGAGAAATCCACTAATTATTCAAATTTAAAAGGCTGAGGTTTAGAATGAGGATTTTTACTGTTATTGAATCTATTTTATTGGCTTGCTCTGGTGAATTGAACCAATAAGACATTTGGGGTATTTACTTATATTAGGTTGCAGCTAAATTCTTGACTTTAAGGTTTTATTTTTAAAACAATTTTAATGTAGACCCATTCAAACAAGTGAAATCAATATAACCTTGGGTCTCTATCTGTACTTCGCAAACGAACAATATAAATAGTCTTTTTTGTTATGCGATATGATTATTCTATAACGATAGATTTCGTATGCCCTATAATTACCTTTATTGTTTGATTTATATTTATCTGGGGGATTTTTTCTGGCTGATCTTAAATAGCTTCAGATGATGCTTTAATTTTATCAAAAACTTTATCTGCCTGTAATATATAATCTTTAGCAAGATATTTATAAACCTACTCTAGTTGATTTATTGCTCTTTTAGTCCAGATTACACTTCTTTTTTCCATTGACTCCTCAATTCTTCTAATTCGTTTTAAGTGTAAACTCTATCTGCTTTAATATCTTCTTCTGCCAGTTCTATATCTTTATTATATTCTGAAATATCTGAAGGATTGTATTTTGTGCGATTCTTGAGTAAGTTTTTATAGCCTCAAGTAAAAAATAATCATTTACATTTCCTAATTCTTTATTTATCCATCCTTTATCAGTTTGCAAATCTATATCGATAGTTTATAGTTTAAACAAATATACAGATAATAGATATAACTAAATTTTGATGTTTTAGATATAATTTTTAATTTTAGATTAGATATAATGACTTATGCGAAGTTTAAAGCCCTTCATCAGGTGTTAACCTTGCGTAGTAAACATTATCTTTAATATATACTCCAAAATTTGAAACTTAAAGGCGTTGGTTTACTTAAAAACCATTTAAAAATTCAACGATTACTATTATTTCAATTATTGGAACAATGAGAGAAATAAATAGGTATAAATAAATAGTAGATTTTTCAATATTGAAGTCCTTATTTCTTGTGTCTAATAACATATTTTTCCTGTCTAAAATCACGTAAACATAAACATTTAATAATACAATTACTATATAACATATCATTGCAATGTATTAAATTTCAATATATATAGTCAATTTGAAATGATAAAGTAATATTAGTAAAAATGACAACAAGTTAACAGACTGAGCATAGGAAAGAATGAAGATTGGTGTGATTTTGGGATCTCTATCTTTCTGATTCTTCCTATAATAAAAAATGAAAATTCTATCAAAAAAATCAATTAGATTACTCATTCATCAAAAATAATTTCAAATATTTATGCGTATTTTCATTGTCGCTGTAGTTGCAAACCTTTTTGGAAATGAGTAATTTATCACTTATTTCTTTGAAGCAACCAACTTTTATACTCAATTTGATTAACATTCCTGAATTTTCTTTCGATAAATAATTCAGAGTCATTGACCAATAAAATTTTCTGACTGATCAGCTCAACTCCAAATATTGTAAAATTTCCAGTCGGGTCGTAACCCTCTTCAATAATTTGTTCTGCTTCTTGATTAAACGTTATAAAACGCCGTTCAATAAATATGAGCAGGCATATCCAGTAGTGTTTTGTCTGTGGTCATCACAAGGATTGCCACTTTGTGTTATGGCATAGTTTCCATCTTTATTTAGTACCAAATTGTTTTGATCAGGACACCCGTAATTAAAATATCACTGATCGTATAATAGCTCGACATCAAATACTGGTGAATCATCGTCGGAGGAGCAACTGCATAAGATTAAAAACAGACTTATGCTTAAGAAGAGATGTTTTTTCATTTTATTTTTATTTTCAGATTATTAAAATCAGTTAAATATAAAGTTAGCAATCCAAAAGCAAAACTAATCTTAAACTTTAAAAACAGAAAAGTCTTATCGAGAGCCGTTTATCTTAAATTCAAAAAACCCCTCGTGAAAAATTTTCAAAAGGGGTTTTAATAATCTAAAATATCAAGGCTTAGAATCAGCCTCTGCTTCTTGAGCTTCTGTTGGCAGAACTTCGGTTGTTATTAGTACCTCTGCTCCCTCTTGACGCTTTGTTGTTAGAAGTTGAACGGCTTCTTGTAACAGCAGGTTTTCTTACAGCGCGTTTTCGGCTTACATTATTTCTTCTGTTATTGGTTTTTCGAGAAGCCTCATGTGCTCTTCTACTATTGTTACTTTGCGCTCGATCGTTACGTCTTGTATTTTGTTGCGTTCTCACTGCTGAATTATCTCTGCTGCCGGCATTTCGAGTCGCACGTTCAGTTCTGTTAGATCGTGAGGTCGCATAGGCATTATTACGCGTTCTGCTTCTGGCTTCACTCATAGTTCTAGTGTTACTTCTCGTTCCTACACTTCTTCTGTTGTTGGTTCTCGCTTCTGCAGTTCTTCTGGCGCTTGTACGATCTGTACTGGCGAGTCTAGTGCTTCGTGTTCTTGTAATTTCACGATTTCGCCTCTGCACATTAGATCGTATTTGTCGCTCTGCTCTATTTCTTGGGGTCTGCGCATAGCGCTGGTTAGAACGATTGCTACGCTGTCTGGCGCGAGGGTTATTTCTGTTGAAATTGAAATTCCTTACATTATTTCTATACGGCCTGTAGTAGATATGTCTTACAGGCGTATAAAATTGTCTGTAAGGATGTACGCTAAGCAAACAAAATTGGGCAGGAGGTAAGGCGTAAAATCTATGCCATGGTCTCCAGACGTATCTGCGGTTAAACCGGTTGATGAATCCACGCTGTCTCCAGAATACATTATTTCTGTAGAAGATTTGCAGGCCACCAATTCTGTTGACGAAACCAAAATTATTATAATTTATCCAAACATTACCAATTTGGTTAACACGCCCAAAGTGATCATAAAATATTGGGGTATTTTGGATTTGAATAACGGCTCCAAAACTATCGTACTGTACAAAAGGATTATAGTTGAAGCCCGTATTAAAGCTAAAGTTGACATTAGAATTGCTAAATCCGGCATTTATATTCGGCCCATTGTTAGGGATGAAAAAATCAAACTGACCATCCTGAAATACAGAAAACTCAATGCCATTTACCATAAAGATAAAAGACTGTGTTTGATTAAAGTTCCAGTGATTTGATGTGGCATCAAACTCGTGATTTGAATGGTTTGCCCATCCAGACGTACTGAAAAACACAAACCCTGCTAGTAAAAAAATAAATCGTCTCATGATATTAGGGTTTTAAGGGTTATGCCATAAAACGCTCAAAGTTCATGCCAATCTTTTTAAATACTTGTATATCAGCGAATTGAAAATGATAATTATTTTAGGCTTTATACAGGCTATCTGCTATATCTTTTTGAAGTTTGGCAAGTATCCGTAGATGCCTTGAGATTATCCCTTTCTAAAGAGATACTCTCTAGACATCACTACACTATGCCAAACTTCAAAAAGGATGCCGCTTCTATCCTTAAGCCCGGTGCAAATTTTCAAAAGACCATTATCGGACTTAAAAACGACTGAGTCATCGTAGTCTCTTTTGTTAAATAAAAATTTAAACAACTTATTTTAAATATTTTTAAGCCTATAATTACTAATATCCTCATAAAAAAATGAAGTTAATTTTAATATCAATCATTCTGTTAAAACAATTCATTATATTTATAAAAAGATTTTTATGTTAGATACAATTACAAATTTAGCACAAATAGCTGTAGCTGCCTCAGTGGCTTTTGTGTGGATATTACGCATGCACAATGTGGAAAAAGAATTTAATCAATTTGGACTAAGTCTTAAAGTCAGAAGTTTTGTAGGCTTTGCTAAAACATCGCTGGCAACAATACTTGTGCTCGGTATCTGGTACACCGAATTGACGTTTTATGGTGCAGTCGGCATGGCATTTTTTATGGCTGCCGCACAATATTTTCATTGGAATGCCGGAAACCCCATTATTCAAAAATTACCTTCGCTCACCTTGTTAATCCTTAGTGTATTTATAGCATTAAGTTCATCAGGAACGATTTAAATGTCGGCATTTGAATTTTGTATAATACTCTCAGGAATAGCTTTTCTTGGATACAGTATAGCTTTTTTTACAGGTCCAAAAATGAAACTGGAATTTAAAAGATTTGGATTAGAAAAATATGCGCTGTTGACAGTAATTTTTGAAATCCTTGGTGCTTTGGGCTTATTAATCGGATATTTTCTTTCACAGAAACTTTTGTTGGAAATTTCAGCTGTTGGTTTATCAGTTCTTATGTTTCTGGGTGTTTTGGTCAGGTTAAGAGTAAAAGACGGCTTATTTGTAACTATGCCGGCATTTTTCTTTTTTTTGTTGAATGCATATATTGCTTGGTATTCCTTGTTTAGATTTTAAGTAATGGTAAAATACATATAGAATCTTAAGTGCTCATCACTTTTAAACAAGACCTTACAGATGTTGGAAACATATAAGGTCTAAATGTAATTCTAAATTTAAAGGACTATAATATAGATAGGATAAAAACCTCAGACAATCTTTTTATATTTCAATCGAAACAATTTTGAAATCATACGGCCTCAAATCTTGTAATATTTCAGTATTTTCGCATTTTAAAATTAATTTATGTCAGCGCCACAACAGTCCCTGAATTTCATTGAGCAAATCATTGAAGAAGATTTGAAAAACAATTACTCAAAAGACCAATTACAGTTTCGCTTTCCACCGGAGCCCAATGGGTATTTACATATTGGTCACGCCTCTGCCATTTGTTTAAATTTTGGTTTGGGTCAGAAATACAATGCACCGGTTAACCTTCGTTTTGATGACACAAACCCGACCAAAGAAGAGCTTGAATTCGTGGAGTCGATAAAACGTGATGTAAAATGGCTGGGGTTTACCTGGGCTAATGAATGTTATGCTTCAGATTACTTTCAGCAGTTGTACGACTGGGCTGTGGTGATGATTAAAAATGGCGACGCTTACGTGGATAGCCAAACTTCGGAAGCTATGGCTGAACAAAAAGGCACACCCACCACCAAAGGCACAGATAGCCCTTACAGAAATCGTTCAGTTAAAGAAAATTTGAAGCTCTTTGAAGCCATGAAAAATGGGGATACCCCAGAGGGTAAAGACGTGTTACGCGCCAAGATAAGTATGGGCGCCAAAAATATGCTGATGCGTGACCCCATCATGTACAGATGTCTGCATAAACCGCACCACCGCACCGGAACCAATTGGAAAATTTACCCTATGTACGACTGGGCACACGGACAGTCGGATTATATCGAGCAGGTATCGCATTCGTTCTGTACACTCGAATTTCAGCCACATCGAGAACTCTACAACTGGTTTGCTAAAAAGGTAAAAGCCGCAGATAAACTCAAACCTAAACAGCGTGAGTTTGCCCGTCGAAATTTAAGCCACACTGTGGTGAGTAAGCGTAAGCTGTCTCAGTTGGTAGAACAAGGCATTGTAGAATCCTGGGACGACCCCAGAATGCCAACCATCTCGGCTATGAAACGGCGAGGGTACACACCGGATTCAATTGTGAATTTTGCAGAATCTATCGGTATAGGCAAACGTGAAAATACCGTAAATTTCTCACATCTGGAATTCTGTGTACGAGAAGATCTGAATAAAAAAGCGCCTCGTGTTATGGGTGTGCTGGATCCTCTAAAAGTGATCATCACGAACTATCCGGAAGACAAAGAGGAGTGGCTGGAAACTGAAAATAATCCGGAAGACGAATCTGCCGGAAGCCGCAAGGTCCCGTTTTCAAGAGAGTTGTACATTGAAAAAGAAGACTTTAGAGAAGAGGCCAACCGAAAATTTTTCAGGCTTAAGCTTGGCAAGGAAGTTAGGTTAAAAGGCGCCTATATCATTAAAGCAGAAAGCTGTGTAAAGAATGATAAGGGCAACATCACAGAAGTGCATTGTACATACGATGAAAATTCTAAAAGTGGAAGTGGTACAGAAGCTTCAAAGCGAAAGGTAAAAGGTACACTGCATTGGGTTTCTATCAAACATGCTATTACTGCAAAGATAAATCTATACGACCGTCTGTTTATGGTAGAAAATCCCACTAAAGATAAGGACGTCGATTTTCTTGAACATATCAATCCCAACTCACACCAAATCATCACGGGCTATTTAGAGCCCAGCTTGAAAGATGCTAATGTTTTAGAGCATTACCAATTTCAGCGTATAGGGTATTTCTGTGTGGATAAGACTTCAATGCCCGACGATTTGGTATTCAATAAAACTGTTGGATTGAGGGATTCCTGGAAGGGTTAAGTTTAATGTAGCAATTTATCAATTTGAAAATTTGTAAATGTGCTGATTTGAAAATGTGCTGATTTGAAAATGTGTTGATTTGAAAATGTGTTGATTTGAAAATGAACTTATAATCGCTCAAATAATTTAATTTTTATTTACACAATGGTATCCATACCAATAAAGCAGTAAGAGATAAGAACGTAGAGGGATTTCAGAAAAAATAAACCTGAAACCTGAAACCTGGAATTTTCAAACCTGGAATCAGAACTTTCAAACCTGAAACCTGGAATTTTCAAATCTGGAATCAGAACTTTCAAACCTGAAACCTGGAATTTCTAATTTAATAAACATAGCATCCACAACAAAAAAAACAATAGTAACCATAGCAACAATAGTAACCATAGAATCCATAGCAACAATAGTAACCATAGAATCCATAGTATCTACAGCATCAAAAGCAACAATAGTAACCATAGAATCCATAGTATCCACAGCATCAAAAGCAACAATAGTAACCATAGAATCCATAGTATCCACAGCATCAAAAGCAACAATAGTATCTAAATTATCTAAGCATCCAAGCATTTCCTAATGTTATGTTAGTAATATTTATTTGACTTTTCTAAAAATGATATTTTGTATATTTGTATAAAAATTAAAAATTATGTATCCACCAGAATTAGTAAAACCCATGAAAGATGAGTTGACAACTGTAGGCTTTGAAGAGTTGTTGTCAGCCCAAGACGTTGATAAGGCATTAAGTGAAGGCGGCACGGCTTTAGTTTTAGTCAATTCGGTATGCGGTTGCGCCGCAGCCAACGCCAGACCGGGAGCAAAAATGGCAGCTGAACATTCTAAAACTCCTGAAAAATTTTACACGGTGTTTGCCGGTGTTGACACTGAAGCCACAGATAAAGCGCGTCAGCATATGGTACCATTCCCGCCAAGTTCGCCTTCAATGGCATTGTTCAAAGACGGCGAATTGGTACACATGCTTGAAAGACATCACATCGAAGGCCGACCCGCTGAAATGATTGCAGAAAATTTGAAAGCGGCCTTCGACGAGCACTGTTAATCATCTTACAAAGATCCTAAGATTGCCTAAAAGCTGAATTAAATACAAACCCCTTTTTTGAGCGAAAGGGGGTTTTTGATTTAAAGACATGAAAAAAATTTTAGCCTATCCCATTTCTGTAATTTATTACCTCGTTTTTGGCCTGGTTTTGGTTACCTTTCATGTTCTTCAGGTCATTACTCATAGAATATTTGGGTATCAAGCCCATAAAATTACGGTAGACTGGTTGAATTTTTTCCTTATGCGTTGCCTTAATATTTTGGGGACAAGGATAGATTTTTACAACGATTATGACTTTAAGCGAGAAAATCCGCATATCATCGTCGCCAATCACCAGAGCATGTACGACATTCCACCAATTATTTGGTGTTTAAAAGAATTGCATCCGAAATTCATCAGTAAAAAAGAGCTGGGTCGCGCCATTCCTTCGGTATCTTATAATTTAAAATACGGGGGTTCAGTATTAATCGACAGAAAAGAGAGTGATACAGCTGTGGAGGCTATTGCTAAATTTGCTCAGCGTATTCAGGACAAAAAGCACGCTGCAGTTATATTTCCGGAAGGCACACGAAGCAGAGATGGAAAACTGAAGCGCTTTTCCGAAAACGGTTTAAGAACCCTTGTTGAAAATTGCCCTGATGCTGTAATCGTACCCTTAAGTATTGAAAACTCCTGGCAGCTTCAAAAATACGGCATGTTTCCCTTGCCTCTTGGTGTAAGAATTAGGTTTAAAGTCCATCAGCCCATTGAGGCCAATGTGCATAATTTTAAACAGATTTACGACTATTGCTTTAGTGAGATAGAAGAAGAGGTCGTAAAATGATTTTCGATAAAAACCCTTTA
>Ga0209931_1000292_pt1 | contig 30528 bp, 27 predicted proteins | sample SalPonR1_B_D1_MG_FD_185697 | JGI IMG/M metagenome (GOLD analysis project Ga0209931, IMG submission 185697) | Salt pond soil microbial communities from South San Francisco under conditions of wetland restoration - Salt Pond MetaG R1_B_D1_MG... ...
TGTTGGTTGAATCCACTAGTATCAATCTTCTATGGTTTCACAGGAATCACAATGGAAAAGATGACTGATGAACAGTATGAAAAGATTTTAGAAGAAAGAAAGAAAGAAGCTGAAGAAGCTGCTAAGGCATTAGAAGCTTAATCAATTTAAAACAGTTCTATTATAAATGTTGAGGTGACTAGAAAATAGTTATCTCAACATTTTTACTACTAACCCATTGGATTGCCAATGGGCTAGTTTTTTTCAAATAAAAAGCCTCACATCAAAGTGAAGCCTTTTAAAACAATTATGAAGTTTTAAACCGCTACTTTTACTTTTCTCTTCGGAACTTTTATTAAAGTTCTAAGCTCTTCCATCCTATCTTTTTCCATGGCAGGAGTATCTTTTAATCTATACTCCATGTCCAATTTATTGTATTTGTCTATTGCCATTTTATGATATCCTAAAAGCTCTACTTTATTCACAGTATTTAAATCAGCAATGAAATCATTTAACTTTTCTATATATTCTTCGCTATCATTGATACCAGGTATTATGACCTGTCTTATCCATACAGGTTTTTTAAGCTCTTTGATATCATCAATTACTTTAAATAAATTTTCTTGGGCACAAGCTGTAATTTCAGCAAATTTATCTGCTTCAGTATGTTTTATGTCTAATAATACTAAGTCAGACTCCTTTATAACATCAAAGGTGTTTTCATCGTAATAAGTACCACTTGTGTCTATTGCGGATTTTATTCCTTCCATTTTTAGCTTTTTCATTGTTGCTATTAAGAATTCTCCCTGCAGTAGCGGTTCCCCACCAGAAAACGTAACCCCACCGTCATCACCATAATATGATTTGCCTCTTTTTGCCCTATTCACTAGTTCTTCTGAAGTTACTGCAATACCTTGACTCAGTGACCATGAATCCGGATTATGACAATACAAACACCTTGCAGGACATCCTTGCATGAAAAAAACAGTTCGTATACCTGGCCCATCAACTGACCCAAATGTTTCAATTGAATGTATTTTACCTTTCATTTCCTTATCCTCCATAATCACTAAATACTCGGTTATATAACCGAGTATTCAGATATTCAATTAAACTCTGCCATGGAATGTTCTAGCAATTACTTCCTTTTGGTGCTCTTTAGATAATGAATTAAATCTTACTGCATATCCAGAAACTCTTATTGTAAGAGATGGATATTTATCAGGATTTTCATACGCATCTTCTAAAAGTTCTTTATTAAGCACATTTACATTTAAGTGATGTGCGCCTTGTCCAAAGTAACCAGAAAGCAATTTAACCAATGTGTCAGTTTGTTCTTCCTCGCTCTTTCCTAAAGTATCAGGCGTTATGCTAAATGTGTTAGATACACCATCTTGACAGTTTTCCCATACTACCTTAGAAACTGAATTTAATGAAGCTACCGCACCATTTGAATCTCTTTCATGCATTGGGTTTGCTCCAGGAGCAAAGGCTTCTCCTGATCTTCTTCCATCAGGCGTATTACCAGTCTTTTTACCATACATTACATTTGATGTAATTGTAAGTACTGATAATGTATGTTTAGCATTTCTATAAGTTGGGTGCTTTCTAAGTTCTTCGATAGTTCTCTTCGTAATGTCAACTGCGAATTGGTCAGCTCTATCGTCATCATTCCCGTATTTAGGGAAATCCCCTTCTATTCTATAATCAACGATTAATCCATCTTCATTTCTGATAGGATATACATCAGCATGCTTAATGGCTGAAAGTGAATCTGCCGCTACCGATAAACCCGCTACACCAAAAGCCATTAATCTTCCGATTTCTGAATTTAAGAACGCCATCTGTGATCTTTCATAGTCGTATTTGTCATGCATAAAGTGAATAATATTCATTATATTTACATATAATTCACATAACCATGCTAGATAAATATTGTATCTTCTCCATGCTTCTTCAAAATCAATCTTGCCATCTGGAACAGATTCCATCTGAGGACCTAAATGGGCACCACTCTTTTCATCAATCCCACCGTTTAAAGCAAGTGTTAATATCTTTGCTAAATTACATCTTGCACCAAAGAATTGCATCTGTTCACCCATTTCAATTGCTGAAACACAACACGCGATTGAGTAATCACCGCCACAAGTAGGTCTCATCAAATCGTCGTTTTCATATTGTATTGAATCAGTATCAATGGATACCTTTGAACAGAACTTCTTAAAGTTTTCAGGTAAATCCTTTGACCACAATACTGTTAAGTTTGGTTCTGGTGCTGCTCCTAAGTTATATAGAGTATTTAGTACCCTATATGAATTCTTAGTTACTCTATGCCTACCATCAGACCCTATTCCTCCAATTCCTTCAGTAATCCACATAGGATCTCCACCGAACAACTCGTTATATTGGCTTGTTCTTAAATGTCTAGCAACTCTTAGTTTAAGAATAAAATCATCCATTATTTCCTGAAGATCTTCTTCGGAATAATTTCCATTAGCCAAATCTCTTTCAGCATATACGTCAAGGAATGTGGAAGTTCTTCCAAGAGACATTGCAGCCCCATTTTCTTCCTTAATACCGGCTAAATATGAAAAATAAACCCACTGTACAGCTTCTTTAAAGTCTTTTGCAGGTTTTGAAATATCATAACCATAGCTTTGAGCCATTTTCTTGATTTCTTTTAAAGCAACTATTTGGTTAGTGATTTCTTCGGCTAATCTGATATTTTCTTCATTCATGATTGATCTACTTGAAATTTCTTCATGGTCTTGTTTCTTCCATTCAATTAGTTGATCAATTCCGTAAAGTGCTGTTCTTCTGTAGTCACCAATAATTCTTCCTCTACCGTATGCATCTGGAAGCCCTGTTATAAAACCAAAATGTCTAACATCTTTCATCGCTCTTGAATAAGCCTTAAACACACCATCATTGTGCGAAGTTAAATGTTCAAAAGCCTTATCAACATCTGGATTCAATTCTACACCAAATTCTTCAACTTCCTGTCTTACCATTTTTATTCCGCCAAATGGACAAAGACCTCTTTTTAATGGCTCATCAGTTTGTAAACCAACAATTATATCTTTTCCAGAAACTATATATCCAGGCTCAAAAGAATTAATTCTCATTATTTTGCTTGCATCTACCTTTAAAGTTCCACCATTTTTTCTTTCCTGAATCAGTAAATCTTTAACAACTTCATTGCATTCTTTAGTTCTTTCTGTGGGCCCTGCCAAAAACTCAGCATCCCCTTCGTACTGCTTGTAGTTAAGAGCAATAAAATTGTCTATACCAATCTCATTCTCCCATTTTCCGGTATTAAAACCTTCCCATTCTTTTTTCATTGTGAACCTCCATTTTTTTGCATTTTGTATCGTGTATACATAATCCCCCTGAAAAAAAGTGCCCTACTTGGTCACATATTTCTTTGGACATGTACAATATAACTTAATGTTAATTTAAAGTCAAACTTTTTTGCAAGATTTTTTGTATTTTTTTGAAAACATTTAAGAATCTAAACCCCTTGATTTTATAGGGCTTTCTTTCATTTGTGATAAGTCCTAACTTCATGCTTAAAATTATTTCTGAATACAGTTTTATCTGGTACTATCACCTTATAGCCACTGTCCTCGCTAGTTCCACAATCAAGCGCCAAATATGATTCATTTTTTCTGTCGATTAGTTTTTTGTAATTAATATTTTGTCTAATAACCATCAACGGAATCATTCCATGGTCATTATCTGATATTTCTAAGCTTTTTCTAACATTGTTAGCACCCAAATCTATAAGCACATCCCTTGTGATAGAATTTACAGCATTAGTACCAAAATCAGCTATTATTTCTTTATCTTTTAAAATATTTTTTGCCTCACTTATATTACCAAAGCTTCCCACATATATTCTTTTTATCTCATCTACATTTACATTATATTTTACAATACTTTCGTTAGGTAGTAGGTACAAAGAAACATTCTTGTGTTTTTGGTGAATTTTTTCCCTTTTATCTTTATTAGATTTCATATATTCATGAAATGGTAACAACACATTTATGCCATCTCCAATATTTTTTTCTTCTAAAAATCCTTCAATTGAATAATAAAGCGCTTCACTTTCTTGCTTAAAATACTTCCCATGCTTTTCTTTATGCTCCAATATTTTTGGCTTGTCCCGTTTATAACTATCAAGAGTTTTTTCAGTTAGCTTTGCAATGGCATTCCTTCTTAGTTTGTTTATTTCAGATACCTTTATTTGTTCCATTTTGCCATGCACATTGACCTTATCTACGGCAAACGGCGTATTGCCCGTCTTCTTCATTTGACACTCAATTTTCCTTAAGTATTCCGAATCAAATTCATTGGCTCCATAAAAATATACATCCATATCAATGTTTAGTTTTTTCAAATCCCCTTTGAATGATCCTTCAGCTTTATCATTCAATTTTTTAGAAATAACTCTATATACTTTATCTCTTTTTTTAACCCTTTCCTTTATGTCCCCGACTTTTATTATGTTAGAACCTATTTCTTCTAGATATGTTACCCTAAAAGATTTATTATTCAAGTTTCTAATTTCTAAAACATCCCCCATATTTATCTCTTTAGAAACCTTTAGCCTTAATATGCTTCTTTGTTGATCTAAGACCTCTCCTATATATATACCTGTATTTTTAGAAATACTCTTACTCATATTATCACCTAAGCCATCAGCATCTTCTGCAAACCCATTCCTGTTAAATATTTGCAGCAACTCTGCTTTATCGCTATCACCGATGGAGCAACTACCTATTTCATAAAACATATCAATATATTTTCTATAAATTCTTGTTACAGTAGCTACATATTCTGGGGATTTTAGCCTTCCCTCTATTTTAAGGGATTTAACTTTACCATTAATCAATTCACCTATATGATCAATTAAACATAAGTCCTTAGTACTTAATGGATATGCATTATCATCAACCATCTCTCCATTTTCATATAAACATCTATATGGAAGTCTACAAGGTTGTGCACATAATCCCCTATTTCCACTTCGACCTCCTATATATCTACTTAAATGACATTGACCAGACAAAGAAACACAAATTGCACCATGGACAAAAATCTCAATGTCTACATCTGACTTTGATGCTATTTCCGTAGCTTCTTTAACCGAAAGTTCGCGACCTAAAACAACTCTATTAAAACCCAGCTTTTGGGCCGTATCAACGCCGTTATAATCAACAACGCTCCCTTGAGTTGATAAATGCATCTGTAAATCTGGCATATACAAATTAATAAGACGCGCTAAACCAAGATCTTGAACTATAACTGCATCTACTCCTATGGAATATATCGCAGCTATATATTCTATGGCCTTTTTCATTTCTTCTTCTAATATTAAAGTATTAACAGTTATATAAACCTTCACTCCTCTTAAATGGCAATAATCAATTGCATCTTCAATCTCATTGATGTTGAAATTAGATGCTTTCATTCTGGCATTAAAAAGATAGCCACCTAGGTATATAGCATCCGCACCGTTATTTACCGCAGCAAAAAGTTGCGCTTGACCGCCAACAGGAACTAAAAGTTCAATTCCTTTATTTTTATCTCGTTTTAATGTCGCTTCGCATAAAGCCATAAATTCTCCATTACTACCCTTAAAAAATACCGGCAACTTACGAAGCCGGTATATATGTCCTACTATTTGTTTGTAATCACTGTACCCGTCTTTCCTTCTAATGCATCTACTGCCTTATCTAACGATGTTATTATTGCTTTTTTATCCGGATTATTTTCTACAAACTTCATGGCCGCCTTAATCTTAGGAAGCATGCTTCCAGGAGCAAAATGGCCTTCATCCACATATTGTTGCGCTTTTTCCAAATTTAAATTAGTCAAGTTTTCTTGGTTCGGCTTATTAAAGTTAATCGCAACCTGTTCTACTTCAGTTAAGATCATAAGATAATCTGCTTCAATTTTTTCTGCCAATAATTCAGCTGCAAAATCCTTATCAATTACTGCAGGTACACCCTCTAATTGACCATCTTCATGCCTAAATACAGGGATTCCTCCACCACCACAAGAAATTACAATTGATGAATCCCAAAGTCTCCTAACAGCATCGATTTCAACGATGTCTTCAGGTATTGGAGATGCAACAACTCTTCTAAATCCTCTGCCTGAATCTTCTTTCATAACAAAACCTTTTTCAGCTTCCATAGCTTTTGCTTCTTCTTCGCTATAGAATGGACCAATGGGCTTAGTTGGGTTTTTAAATCCTGGGTCATTCTTATCAACTACAACCTGAGTCGCTACTGTAAGAGCTGGTACATTTCTGTTTCTCTTAGCTAGTGCATAAACTAAAGCTTGTTGTAGATGATATCCTATGTATCCTTGTGACATAGCTCCACAAACATCGAACGGCATCGCAGGAGTTACATCCTTTGCCGTTTCAGAAGCCAAAAGGATCCTACCTACCTGGGGTCCGTTACCATGAACTAAACCAATTTCATATCCCATACAACTAATTTCTGCAACATATTCACACGTCTTTTTAACAACTTCCAATTGAGCTTCAGCTGTAGCTTCGCCTTTACCAGACTGTAAAGCATTACCACCTAAAGCTATTACAATTTTCTCTGCCATTTCAATCTCTCCTTCTTATATTATTATGGGCATATTTTATACTATATACACATGCAAGTCAACACATTAACTCAAACACTTTCAATTAATTCTTTACATCTATCCCCAATTAATGTATAATATTTTTTGCATATATTAGCACCTATAGCTCAATTGGATAGAGTCGCGCACTACGAATGCGAAGGTTTGGGGTTCGAGTCCCTATAGGTGCACCACGCAAAAAGCCTTGTTAACCCAGTGTTCTCAAGGCTTTTGTTATGTTTTCAATTGTATTTTTAGGTCTCTTTTTTGTGCTTATTCTTCCCATTTGGCCCCTATTATCCCCGTAAGTGTTGTACCTAAATCTAAATTAAGACAACTTTTTACACATTTTTCTTCTATATATATGCACTTGTTTATATCCCTTTAAGTGAATACTAAAATAGCAACGGACTCGAATCAGCTGCTCAATGATATAATGAATTTCTCTACCTCATAACCCCTTAATTACAAAGGTAATGTTCTTTCTGATATTAAAATTCTTTCCTTTAAATATTATACTGTTGGTAAAAGGTTAGAATTGATTCTTTTCGATTTTTCAATCAAACTGTAATCATAAAAGTTCATTAAAACCCTATTTGTAGACTTTATTTCATAGGTTCAATTAATTAAAGTACATAATTAATGCGTACCAAGGTAATACTCTCATTATTAATTCCCGAAAGTATATTGACGCTATCCTTGAGGATTTTTTTATTGACATTAAGCGCTATTAATAATACATTTAATTTAGGAGGATATACTATGGAAAGAAAAAGCGGCATATTACTACATGTATCATCCTTGCCTAGCAATTATGGTATAGGAAGCCTTGGTAAAAGCGCATACGACTTTGCCGACTTTTTAGCTGCATCAAAGCAAACATATTGGCAAATATTACCCTTGGGACCTACCTCAAAAGAAGGTTCTCCATATAATTCTAATTCTGCATTTGCAGGCAACCCTTTTTTAATCGATTTAGATTATTTAATTAAAAATAATCTAATCAACTATTCTGATATTCCCATTTCTATGAAAAAAAGTCCCTCGAAAAAAGTAAATTACAAGACACTAAATAAATATCGATATCAAGTTTTGAAAAAATCATACAATAACTTAAAAAATAAAATGAAAGAATTTGAGGAATTCAAAAGAAGTAATTCATTTTGGTTAGATGATTATTCATTATATATTGCTCTAAAAAATTATTTTGATAAGCTACCTTGGTACAAATGGCCAGATGAAGGAATCAAGCTACATCAAAGGTCATCAATAAAAAAGTACCGTTCTTTTCTTGAAGAAAACATTGATGAAATCTCATTCATTCAATTCCTATTTTACGAACAGCTTCAAAATTTAAAAACATATTTAAATATAATAGGCATTAAACTAATAGGTGATATGCCTTTGTATGTTTCCCATGATTCATGCGACGTTTGGTCTAATAGAGAATTATTTAAATTAGATGGAAATAATCTGCCAACAGAGGTAGCCGGGGTTCCTCCAGATTATTATTCAAAAAACGGACAAGTTTGGAATACCCCAATATATGAATGGGATAACTTGAATAAATCCAATTACGAATGGTGGATTAAAAGAATGAGTCATCAACTTAAATACGTTGACTTGTTAAGAATAGACCATTTCAGGGGGATAGAAAGCTATTGGTCTATACCATATGGTGACATAACCGCTAAAAATGGTCATTGGAACAAAGGCCCAGGCAAAGACCTAATCGATGTTATAAATACTAATTTTAATAAAGGCATATTGCTTGCTGAAAATCTAGGTCTCTTGACAAACGCATCTGAAGATTTATTAAAGTATTCTGGTTATTTGGGCATGAACGTCATTCAATTTGAAAAGAATTTAGAAAGAATAGATAATAAGACAGTTTTATATACAAGTACACATGATAACGATACCCTTTTGGGTTATATAAAAAAACAAAATTTGAGAGAATCTTGTCATGATTTTTTGTTAAAAGGTAGCAATTCCAATGCAACGATGTTCCTTGCCTCTATGCAAGATTATCTGGAATTACCAAGTAAATGTAGGATGAATACTCCCAATACAGTTAAACATAATTGGCAGTGGCGTTTAAAAACCAACGAAATAAGCGAAACTTTATCTTCTAAAATAAGCGAAATCACAATTCAAGGTAGACGCACTTAAAAGGAAGCCTTTCGGCTCCCTAGCAATTCTGAGGTAAATTGGTTTCTTTTATTTCACCATTTTTATATGCATTTATTAATGAATTTAAATCTTCAATCTGCCTAGTTAATTCAATTCCTATATCCGTATCTATAATCATCATTCTTTCTGGCATTCTATAGACTTCACGCATTATCGGATGATTAAAAACTTGAGTTCCATCTTCTAATATAGGAGAATAATCCTTGTGTTCTGCCAAACTCATAAATCTAGAGTTAAAAATAAATGTATAGCCAGCTATTCCTGTAGTTTTTTGATAAGCCTTTGATATCCCACCATCTATTACGTACAACATTCCTTCTCCCTTTATTGGGCTCTCTCCATCTTTTATCCTAACAGGAACATGTCCATTTATTATTTTCGCTCTCGATGGATCTAGACCAAAATCCCTAATTATATTTGTGCAAATCTCCTTAGAATCAATATACTTATAGTAAGGCATTGCTCTCTCTTTGTGGGCTGCTTTATCTTCTATGAACAACCGCTCCAATGTGGTCATTTTTTCTTTTCCAAACAACGGAGAATTGCCGCCTAGCCACAAATACCACATAACATCAGCAGCACTTGCTCTGCTTTCACCTCTCGGAGGATTAAAATACGCGTTTCTTACTTGCATATCTAGAAAAGTCATCAACTTGGAACCTTTATGGGTTTCGCCGTTTAAAGTAACCTCTTTAAACTCACCATTTTCATTCATAGGTATACAACCATGATAAAGAAGATTCCCATTGATTTTGCTATAAAGAGCTCCATGACTATATAAATATTGCAGATGTTCTTGCAATCTTTTTGAGTTAAGTATCGAAGCTTCAAGGGAATTCATTATCTCTTCTTCTTCCTTCGTAAGCTTATATGGGTTATTGGGATCTATAGTAGGCAAGTAGTTGTCCTTTAATTCATAAACCATCCCTTCCACTTCTATTGTTCCCTTACTAAAATCAATTTTTTCTAAAAGCAATCTTTTTTCAAGGTCATATTCTGGCCTTTTCATTATAGTCTGACCTTCTACCTTAAATTGACAAATCGCTATTGTTTTGTGCATCTTTGCCGCCAACTCTTCATCTATAGGGTCATATCTGTTTCTATCTAATATATGTGGTTTAAAAGCAGTACATGGGTCATCTTTATATATTTTATCTGCATAAGTTGCTAATGGTCTTAGGTTAATAGCATAACCGACCTCTAGCATATCAAAATTGTTATAGCTAACATTCATTCTAATAATATTAGCTATGCAAGGCCAATTACCTAAAGCCGCTCCCATCCAAACTATATCATGATTCCCCCATTGTATATCAACATCATGTCTTTCAATTAAAAAGTCCATAATTTTATCAGGATGGGGACCTCTATCATATATATCTCCTACTATATGTAATTGGTCCACAGCTAAATTACTTATGGCTTCCGCTAACTCAGTGATTAATGTTTCACCTGCTTCATATTCAATTATAGAATCTATTATTTGTTCATAATAGTGAGCTCTGTTTTCGTCATTATCTGCAAAAAGTAGTTCATCTATTATGTATCCAGAATTCTCAGGTAACGCCTTCCTAACCTTAGACCTTGTGTACTTTGATGATACCCCTCTACATATCGCAACTAATCTATATAAAGCAGTTGAACACCATTCATTAAAATCTTTTTCATTGTTTTTTCTTATTTCAATTTCAGCTTTAGGGTTATATATAAGTGCTGCTAAAGCATCAATATCATCTTGACTTAATTCATTGCTAAACCGTTCATCTATTTTCCTCTTAATGGTTCCAGATGCACTTCTTACCATATATTGGAACGCATCATATTCTCCATGTAAGTCACTTAAAAAATATTCTGTCCCCTTGGGCAATGCCAGTATAGCCTTTAAGTTTATTATTTCACTTTTTACGGCTCTATGATTTGGGTATTCCTTTGATAACATTTGCAAATACTTGCTCTCAGGCATAATAAAAATCCTTTCTTAGCTATTACTCTTCAACTTTAATTATTGTAGCCCCTATATTTCTAAACTTTTCAACAAAGTTCTCATAACCTCTTTCGATATGATATATCTGAGTTACCTCAGTAATGCCTTCAGCATATAGTCCTGCTAATACCATAGCAGCGCCTGCTCTTAAATCAGTAGCAACAACTTTCGCTCCTTCCAATTTAGAATCACCCGGCACATATGCAGTTCTGTCTTTAGTCTTAATATTTGCACCCATTCTGTTTAATTCATTAACATGCATAAATCTGTTTTCAAATACGCTCTCTTTAACTTCACTGCTCCCTTTAACAGTGGTTAAAAAAGCCATGAATGGAGATTGGATATCCGTTGGAAACCCAGGATATGGCAAAGTTTTAATATTAGTAGCAGTTAATTCCCTATCTCTTGCATCAACATAAAGCCCTTCATCTACTAGTTCAACGCTAACTCCGCATTCTTTGAGCTTTGCAATAATTGGTTTTACGTGATCAGGAACAATGTTTTTTATTAAAACCTCACCTCTAGTGACTGCCGCCGCAAGCATAAAAGTCCCAGTTTCAATTCTATCAGGAATTACTGTGTGCTGTACTCCTTTTAGTTTCTTAACGCCTTCTATTTTAATAGTATCCGTACCTGCTCCTTTAATTCTAGCTCCCATTTTATTTAAAAAGTTTGCTAAATCTACAATTTCAGGCTCCTCTGCCGCATTTTCAAGATATGTTGTTCCCTCAGCTAACACCGCCGCCATCATTAAATTTTCAGTAGCTCCAACGCTAGGAAAATCCAAATAAATTGTATCTCCAATTAACCCTTTAGGGCCTACTTTAGCTTCTACGAAAAAATCTCCTTCAACAACATCTGCACCTAATGCCTTAAAACCCTTCAAGTGTAAATCTATAGGCCTTTTCCCAATTGCGCAGCCTCCAGGAAGGGGCATATATGCTCTTCCACATCTAGCCAACAAGGGACCCATTACCAAAAATGATGCCCTCATTTTTTTAACTAACTCATAGTCTCCATTAGTAGTAGTTATTTCCCCAATATCAACTGAGATTTCGCCTTTACCATCACAGCCAATTTTAGCCCCAAATGAAACGAGCATATCTCTCATTACGATTACATCCTTTAATTCTGGAACATCATCTATTTTACAGGTTTCTTCAGACAACAACGTAGCGGCCATAAGCGGTAATACCGCATTCTTAGCGCCGCTAATTACAACTTCGCCACATAGTGGCCCATTATTTTGAACAATTAGTTTTGACACAAACAATCTCCTTAAATATTATTTTATAATTATACTATTTTTGGTTAATTATTGCAATATTTTAATATATAGCAAAACCGGCAAAAGCCGGTTTATATTTATACAATTCATACACTTTGCTATTCATCTTCTTTTTTAAATTTATTAATTACTCCTTGAAGAGATGCTAACGCTTTGCCAATATTAGTCATGGTTTTAACTATGCTTTCGTTCCCTTTTATAGCATCAGTAATAGTTCCAAAAGCCTTAATAATATCTGCCACAACTCCGTCAATTTCGGTCGCTTCTTTAGCAGATATAGCAGACACAACTTTGGCATCGTCCATAATCTCATTAGTCTTCTTAAGCGTAATAATTAGGTTTTTAGTCAGCACTATCAAATATACGATAAATACAAATAGTGCAGCAAAAACAAGGAATAAAATTAGTTCATTAAGATCAACTGTTACTTCCATGGCATATCTCCTTTCTTGCTCACAATTCAATTATACATTTATACCTTATCAATATCAATCTAATCTTTCATATATCCTTAATATTTCTTGATGATAAGATTCATTTTCATAAATATTTATTTCCTTTAGTATATTAATATCATTCTTTCCGCCTTTTATGCCATGAATCAACATTATATTCGGCGCTTCTCCATGTCTAGCTGATACAAACTGCAATTCATATGGTTCTATCTCATTTTTTTTCATGTAGTATATGATATTTGACAACCTAGAAGGCCTATGTACCATATAAAAATGCCCCCTTTGCCTAAGATTGTTAGCCCCAACTCTTATAAAGTCTTCTACTTGTGCAGTAGTTTCATGTCTTGCGATAAATTTAGCTTCTGACTCATTTCTTATTCCACTTCCTAGTTTTTTATATGGGGAATTGCATGTAATTGCGTCAAATTCATCAAATTCTTTTTTCTGTATCTCTAAAATATCCATGTTAAAAAATTCTATATTTGACATACCATTTATTTCCAAGCCCTTCATTGACTTTTCCCAAGATTTTTTTTGTTTTTCCACACCTACTATATATTCAATGTTTTTCTTATGGGATAATATAAAGGGTATGATTCCTGTTCCCGTGCCCAAATCCATTACTCTATCAAATTTATGAGATTTCGAGCCTGTTTCGCCTGCAACAAATGCGCTGAGCAAAACCGCATCTATTCCATAGCAAAACTCCTTTGGATTTTGAACAATTTTTATATCAGCAAATCCTGTTTTATCTATTCTTTCTTCATCAGATAAATTCATCATTAGTCTTTAATTAATTCCTTAATTTCCTTTAAAGTTTCTTCATCGACCTCTTCGTAAATATTCTCTTTATTTTTTTTCTTCTTATCTATTCTTTTAATATCTTCTTTTTTATATGCGTAAACATCAGTCGATAGTTTTTCTTCACCTGTTTCTTTGTCTTTTTCAACCAACCTAGCTTTAATATCATTTTTTAATAAATTTATACTAATTACTTTTGCCGTTCCATCATTTGTTTTTATTTTTTCATCAACGTTAGGCATCCCTTTTCTTAGTTCACTATATACATCATTTTCATAGTTTAAGCAACACATGAGCCTTCCACAGACACCGGATATCTTAGCAGGATTTAATGATAAATTTTGGGTTTTAGCCATTTTTATAGATACTGGTTGAAAATCTGCTAACCATTTATTGCAACACAAAGGTCTTCCACAAGCACCAATACCACCTAGCATTTTTGATTCGTCCCTAACACCTACTTGTCTAAGCTCTATTCTCATTTTAAAATATGAAGCCAAATCCTTTACTAACTCTCTAAAGTCAACTCTTCCATCTGCAGTGAAATAAAAAACAACCTTTGTGTTATCAATTGTATATTCCACATCTATTAATTTCATGTCAAGTTTATGCTCAATTATTTTTTCCTTGCATACCGAAAATGCCTCTTTCTCCCTTTCAGAACTTTTTTCCCTATTCTCTATATCTTTATCTGTAGCTATTCTTTCCACGGTCTTAAGAGGCTGAACGATTTCATCTTCTCCAACTTCTCTATTTGCAAGAACCACATCTCCTAGCTCAAGTCCTCTAGCAGTTTCTACCACCACTTTATCTCCCACATTAAACTTTATGTTTGTAGGATCAAAATAATATATCTTTCCTGCTTGCATAAACCTTATGCCTACTATTTCAATCATTATTTCCCTCCAAGTTCTATATACATTCTTTTTAGGGCATTTTTCCTATTCATGCCACTTGATATATCTTTACGCGTTTGTTCAATATTAAATATGGCCTCCGTGTAGTATGACACAAAATCTTCATTGATATAATTTTTTAACAACCTATCTCTATAAACATTTTCCAATTCATTTAATAAAGAAATTGCATCATCATCTGTTTTAATAAATTTGTTAAGATATTCTCTATAATTCTTAAAAATTTCATCTTCATTTATTAAGTTAAAAACTTCTAACGCCTTTTCCTTTTGTCTATTAGTACTAATGAAACCTTGATTAAGCTTAACCATTATACATCTAGATATTATGGTCTCTATTAAACTTTCACTATTGGCAGTTAGTAGTATTATAACCGTTCCGTCACTTGGCTCTTCTAACATTTTTAGCATCTTGTTTTGACCTATTTCATTTATTTTTTCTGCGTCCTCTAATATTACAATATTCTTATTACCCGAAGCAGGCTTAAGATTAAGTTTTTTAGCCATATCTTTAATATCTTCTACGCTATATCCAGTCTTGTTACTTTGCTCTAAATAATAAATGTCTTCGTGATTTCCGTGAGTAATTTTATTACAAGTCACGCAATCATCGCATCCTATTGCTTTTGTATCTTCACATAAAATACCTTTGCAAAAGTCTTTTGCAAAATTCAGTCTAGAGTCCTTATTCCCACCTTCAATTATATAGGCATGGGATAATTGATCATTTTTAATTGAATCACGTATTCCTTCTATTATAATACCATCATACCTATTTAAAGACACCACATTACTCCTTATAACTCTATCTTATCAAGAATACTATATATATCAGCCTTAACTGCTTCAATATTCTTACTTGCATCAATTACATGAAATCTACTGGGCTCTTTTTCGCAAAGTTTTCTATACCCTTCGTAGACACGTTGATGGAAATCATCTTTTTGTATTTCCAAACGATCCTTTTCATTATTATTAATTCTCCCTCTGCCTTCTTCGGGATTAATTAACAAAAGTATTGTTATATCTGGCTTAACTCCTGCAATGGCATAATCATTAATTACAGTTACTAGTTCCCCCAATTCTCTTCCATAACCTTGATATGCTATGCTAGAATCAACATACCTATCACATAAAACTACTCTGCCTTCGTCTAATTTGGGTTTAATTTTTTCATTTACATGTTGTGCTCTAGACGCTGCGTAAAGTAAAGCTTCTGCCATGTCACACATTTTTTCATTTTCTTTATCTAGAATTATTTTCCTGATTTTTTCGCCAATTTCTGTACCGCCAGGTTCCCTCGTAAATATAATATCAATATCCTTTTCTTTAAAATATTTAATTATATTTTTCAATTGAGTCGACTTTCCTGCGCCATCTGGCCCTTCTATTGAGATAAAATAACCTTTATTCACGTTTACCTCCACCCATTTCATCAGCAAATTTTGTGATTAATTTATATGCTAAATATATAAAGGGCATACTTATCAAAAAAGCAAATATAATTTTCAAAACAAACATTATACTCATAATAATACCTTCCTTTAGACATACTATATAAATTATATCATAACCACTTAATTTAATACAGTTCTTTTTTCTTTCTTGTTGTTAATCTGTGGTAATTTCACCCCAACGTTAAATATGTTTTAATGAAAGGATGAAGAAGTATAAAATGAGTCAAAGAGAAATTATTAGATTACATGTGATTAAATCATGTGTAAAAGGCAATTGTACTGTTAGAACGGCAGCTGAAACCTTACATCTTTCTGAAAGACAAATTAAGCAGCTTAAAAAGGAGTATAGGCTAAAAGGAACAGATGCTTCAAGTAGATGCTACACCTTATCAATGGTTTGGTGGGAATGAAAAATATTCACTGCATGGCTTTATAGATGATGCTAAAGGTAATATTACCGGTCTTTACCTATGCAAATACGAGTGCTTGCTAGGTTACTTAGAAGTACTTAGACAAACACTCATAAATTACGGAATCCCTCAATCCCTATATCCAGATCGTTACAGTGTATTTTTTCTTAATAGAAAAAATGAACAAAAGTTATCCATTAAAGAACAATTATCTGGTACTAAGAAGAAGTTAACACAATTCGGACGAATTGTCGAGCATTTAGGTATAGGCATGTTTCCTGCTCAATCGCTACAAGCTAAAGGTCGCATAGAAAGACTTTGGAATACATTGCAAAGTAGACTTCCAGTAGAGTTCGCTTTAGCTGATATTAATAACATTAAAGATGCTAATGAACTTTTAGAATCCTATATACCAAAATTCAATAAACAATTTGGAACTGATGTGAATGCTTCGACTAATTAGAAAGGGTTTAAATTTCACTGGTTATTGATAGTTCTTTTTTCTTTCTACCTTGAATTGCAAGTGTTTTCATTATATAATGTATTAGAATTAAGCAAATTGGAGGAATTTTATGAACAACATCGAATTAAGCAATCTACTGTTTCCCAGTATTGATAAAAATACCGATTATTATGAGAATATTTACCCGGCAAGAAATTTGCAAAAAAATGCAAAGGTAACTAGATTAGGGCCCTCACCCACAGGCTTTATACATTTAGGGAATCTTTATGGTGCTTTTATTGATGAAAGATTAGCACATCAATCTAATGGTATTTTTTATTTACGTATAGAAGACACTGATGATAAAAGATATATTGAAGGAGCGATAGAAACTATAATTGACTCACTAAGCTTTTTCGGAATAGAATTCGACGAAGGAGTAACTAAAAATGGCGATGTGGGTAATTACGGAAGCTATACCCAAAGCAAAAGAATCCAAATATATAAATGTTTTGCTAAAAGACTAATCGCAGAAGGTAAAGCTTACCCATGCTTTTTAAAAGAAGAAGAAATAGCAAAAATTAGAACAAACCAAGAAGAAAATAAAATGACACCTGGAATCTACTATGGGTGGTCTAAATTCAGAGATTTTGAAACAAACGAAGACATTCAAAAAGAAGTTGTTGAAAACATCAACAAAGGACTTCCTTATGTTATAAGGCTCAAATCCTCAGGGAAACCGAATGCTTTAGGGGATAATATCAAAAGAAACAAAGTCTACGATGCCATTAGGGGAGAAATGGGAGTTCCTGAAAACTTTCAAGATATAGTGATTTTAAAGAAAAATGGAATTCCGACCTACCACTTTGCCCATGTCATTGATGATCATCTAATGCGTACTACGCATGTTGTTAGAGGTGCAGAATGGCTACCTTCACTTCCCATACATGTTGAACTTTTTGATAAGTTAAATTGGAACCCACCAATATATTGCCATACCGCGCAACTTATGAAAATTGGTGAAGATGGAACAAAACGTAAACTTTCCAAAAGAAAAGATCCGGAATTATCCCTTGATTATTACAAACAAGAAGGTTACCATCCTTATGCTGTACGAGAATATCTGTTGACATTATTAAATTCAAATTATGAAGAATGGAGAATGGAAAACCCAAATATTTCAATTGATAAATTTGATTTTACTACAAAAAAAATGAGTACTTCTGGCGCATTATTTGATTTAAATAAATTAAATGATGTAAGCAAAGAAACTCTGTTGAAAATTTCTGCAAAAGATTTGTTCGATTTCTTAAAGAATTGGTCAGAACATTTCGCACCTAAATATGAAATCTGTTTTAATGATAGAACTTATCTAGAACAAATACTAGATATCGGCAAGGATGACAAAAAACCTAGAAAAGACTTTATCAATGCCAAACAAACAATGGACTTCATCAGTTACTTTTTTGATGACTTTTTCAAAATAGAAGATGATATGCCAGTAGAAGCATCTAAAGGAGATATTAGTAAAATACTTTCAGAGTATTTAGGCACATATAACCATAATGACGATCAAAGCGAATGGTTTGGTAAAATCAGAGAAATTGCTGTTGCTAATGGATATGCTGCTAAACCAAAGGACTATAAAAAGCATCCCGAAGAATACAAAGGTCATGTAGGTCATGTAAGTACAGTTATCAGAATTGCGCTTACCGGTAGGTCGCAATCTCCTGATATATGGGCAATTCAGCAAATTTTAGGAGAGACAAAGGTTAAAAAAAGAATAAACAAACTAATATAAGCAAAGGCTTCCTTTTTTTAGGAAGCCTTATTCTATATCCTTTTTTCCGCCGCAATAGCGTGTCCTTCTAAACCTTCACCATTGGCAAGTCTGGAGACTGTTGATGCTATACTTTTAGAACCTTCTGTAGTCATTCTCTGAAATGTACATGTTTTTAGGAACGTTCCAACCCAAACTCCTCCCGTATATCTCGAGGCCTTTAACGTTGGTAAAGTGTGATTTGTTCCAGAGGCATAATCACCAAAAACTTCTGCCGTGTTTTCACCAATAAATAAAGACCCATAGTTGGTTAATTTATTTATTATATTATCAGGTTTTGCTAAATTCACTTCCAAATGCTCTGGTGCATATTCATTTGATATTCTAGTCGCTTCACTAATACTCTCAACAAGTATTACTTCTCCATAGTTTTCCCAAGATCCTTTTGCAATTTCGCTATTTTCCAATTTTTTGATTTGTTCAGAAACAGCCTCTATAGTTTCATGAGCTATTTTTTCAGAAGTTGTAACTAATATCCCTTTGGCATTTAAATCGTGCTCCGACTGCGCAATAATATCAGCTGCTATTATTTCTGGATTGGCTAAACCATCAGAAATTATCAATACTTCACTTGGCCCTGCTAAAAAGTCTATTCCGATATTCCCATAACACTGTCTTTTGGCTTCGGTTACATATTGGTTGCCAGGTCCTACAATCATATTCACAGGTTCCACTTCTTTGGTGCCATAGGAAAATGCAGCCACCGCTTGTACCCCTCCAACTGCATATATTTCATCAATCCCCGCTATATCCATAGCAACGATTGTTTTGGGATTTATCTTACCGGTTATTTTGTCCACTGGCGAACATGCCGCTACTCTTTTTACACCTGCCACTTTAGCAGGTATGCCTAGCATTAAAGCAGTAGAATAAAGAGGGTAATTCCCGCCAGGAACATAACAACAACATGATTCTACTGGTATTATTCTATGCCCAAGGGTTATGCCTGGCATAGGGGAAAAAGCTTCCAATGAATTAATTGTCTTCCTTTGGGCCTCTGCAAAAGACTTAATGTTCTTTGCAGCAAACCTTATATCTTCAATATCGTTATGTTCAACCCAATTGTACGCCTCATCTATTTCTTTTTTTGTTAAAAGCAAGTCTATCCTATCTGAATTGTCAAATTTTTTACTGTATTTTCTAAGAGCTTCATCACCGTTTGCTTTTATATCATCAATTATGCATTCAACAACTTTAGTAAGCTCCTTGTTATCTTTATCTTTTCTTTCTTTACCTTTTTTAATATATTTCATATCTACCTCCATTTGATGAAACAATAACATATGGAGTAGTATTAATGTCAATATACAATTTTCTTAAAACTTTACATAAACGTTGAGTCAACTCCATATTTATGTTATACTCTTAAAAACGGAAGGAGTTTTTTTATGAGAATTGGGGAAGTTGTAAAAAAATATGGTGTTTCAAAAGACACAATACATTACTATATTAATTATGGACTTTTAGTTCCACCGAAAAAGGGAAGTCAGTATAATTTTGATACTGCCACAATAAAGGACTTGGAAAGCATCCTAGACTTAAAGGAGCTGTCATTTAAACTGAGTGAAATACATAAGATAATCTCATTGTCTAGAATTTCTGGCATGAAGAATAAAGGAGATATCAACGAGCTAATTAATATATACTCAAATAAGAAGGATGAATGTGAACTGCAAATTGATTTTTATAAAAACAGAATTAAAAACTTAACATCTAAAATAGTTAATTTGCGATTCGAAAACGAGAAGCAAACTCTACACAAAGGAGTTCCCGTATCCATGCTGGATTTTTTATGTTGTCCTAAATGTGGTAAGGATTTAACCGTCATAAATGCTACCATAAATTCCAATTCCATAGATAGCGGAGACTTAATATGCGAATGCGGCTATGCTGCTATAATAGAAGGCGGTATACTTTTAACACCAAATAAACCTAAAAGCATATATGATAAACCTGATACGAAACGAGAATTGTACAAGGACTTGCCTCCAACTATGATTACTTTATTTCAAAAATCATATAACAAAATGTTAGATTACTTGCATCTGTATCCAAATGATAATAAAGTAATTATGGAAACCTACATAAACGCTTACTTCTTTATGCATAATCATATAGAACATTTAAATCCAAATTGTAAATATATTGTAATAGACAAGTACCCTGAAACTTTAAAAATGTATAAAGAGCTTATGACCGAATCTGGATGCAATTTAGATATACTCTTTATGGCAGATGATAGCAATTGTTATCCCTTGAAGAAATATATCGTTGATTATAATATGGATTTCTTTGCAGTAAATGAGCACCAATTTTATGAGCATACCTTTTTATTGGAAAAATTGATACCATATATGTCAGAAGATGCCATTTTCATGGGTACATATTTTTATTTTATTAAAGGGAATAACTCTATGAAAAACTTGCTTTCCCTATATCCTGAAAGTGATCAAAACAACTTTAGTAGAGAATACTTTTTTAATGCAGTTGGGGAAAATGGTTTTAAACTTAAAGATTGGCAAGAAATGGGTAAAATAACTGATTCAGGAGATAATTTGGGATTTGGTTTCCACGAAACCGGCGAAGAATTACATTTAATGACCTACTTATGTAAAAAATGAAGCACTAATGTGCTTCATAAATTATCTTTTTATATCTCCCCCAGAAAGAATATCATCATATTCAGCCCTACTTCCACCGACAAATTTAGGCCTTGTTCTTGCGCAAGTTATTTCAGCTTCACCTATTTTATTAATTGATAATCTAACTGGTACAGCAACTTTTTTAAGCTGCATACCTATCAACGTTTTCCCAATATCTATTCCTGCTTCAGCTTCTATTTCTTCTATCGCCACGGGGCTTTCCGCTTTTTCATAAACTTGCATAGCAAATGACCCTCCTGCGTTAGGTCTAGGGACTACATTTACAATTTCTTGTCCGTTTCTCAGCGCATCTCTTTCCGTAATGACAGCTCTATTTAGATGTTCACAGCACTGAGCAGCCAAATATATCCCTTTAGGCTTAGTTTCTTCAGTAATCCCTTCATATATGGCTTCAGCAGCATTTATATCTGAACCTTTACCAATTCTTAATCCAACCACTTCACTGGAAGAACATCCAACAACTAAGATGGCGCCTTTTTTTAAGTTTGCAACTTCAATTAGCTCTTTAGCAATCAGTTTAGCTTGACCTTTTATATCTTTATAATCCATATACTACTCCTATTTCCAACTAGACAAATAGAGTTTTTGTTCATCGGTAAGTTGATCTATTTCTATTCCCCATGCTTCTAGTTTTCTTTCTGCAATTAAATAATCTATTTCATCACTTACATCTATAACCTTGTTTTCAAGTTCATCGTGATTATTTCTAATATGCAAAGCTGATAATGCTTGCACCGCAAAACTCATATCCATTATTTCTGCAGGATGTCCATCTGCTGCTGCTATATTAACTAACCTTCCTTCACCTATAACATGAACCTTTTTACCATTTTCTAAGAGATAACCCATAATATTATTTCTGCTTTCAGATTTACTAACAGCAAACTTTTCTAGATTTTCCATGTCCACCTCACAATTAAAATGTCCCGCATTAGTTAAAATGGCATTATTCTTCATAGTTAACATATGATCAACTGTAATTGTTTTGGAACATCCAGTAGCAGAAATAAATATATCGCCTAACGGGGCCGCATTCTCCATTTTCATAACTTCATAGCCATCCATTTTAGCCTCTATAGCTTTAATTGGGTCTATTTCAGTCACAATTACTTTAGCTCCTAAGGCATCAGCCCTCATTGCTATACCTCTGCTGCACCATCCATAGCCAACTACAACTACAGTTTTACCTGCTATTATTAAATTAGTATTTCTCATAATGCTATCCCACGTAGATTGACCCGTTCCATATCTATTATCAAATAAATGCTTACATTTTGCATCATTTACGGCAAGCATTGGAAATTTCAACATCCCTTCATTTTCCATAGCTTTTAACCTTATAACTCCTGTTGTTGTCTCTTCACAACCTCCCCAAACGTATTCTCCTAAATCATGTCTTTTTTGGTGAATACAAGCAACTAAGTCACAACCATCGTCAATAATTATGTTTGGTTTATGCTCAAGGGCCATTTCAATATGTCTGTTATATTCCTCTTGAGTTGCTCCGTGATAAGCAAAAACTTTTAACCCTGAATCTGCTAATGCCGCCGCTATATCATCTTGAGTGGATAAAACATTGCTTCCCGTTATCGACATCTCCGCACCACCAGCCGCAAGAACTAAGCACAGATATGCAGTTTTTGCTTCTAAATGTACCGACAATGTTACTTTAACACCATCAAAGGGTTTCTTTTCATTAAAATCTTTTTCCAGACCATTTAGTAAAGGCATGTTATCCTTTACCCATTTTATTTTCTGATGACCACTTGGTGCTAAATTTATATCTCTAATATCGTAGTTTCCCATTATTTCTCCCTATTCGACCGTTACACTTTTTGCTAAATTTTTCGGTTTATCTATATTACAACCTCTTTCTTTTGCAACATAATATGCAAAAAGCTGAAGAGGTACCACACTAATTAAAGGCGTTAAATCATCTACTAGGTTTGGTATATATATGGTCTTATCCGCATGTTCGCTAACCGATTCATTGCCTTCTTTAGAAACTGCAATTACATATGCCCTTCTAGATTTAACTTCTTGAATATTAGATACCATTTTTTCATATAGTCTATCTTGAGTTGCCAAAGCAATAACTATGGTATCTGGGTCCATTAGTGCAATCGTGCCATGCTTTAATTCTCCCGCTGCTATAGCAAAAGAATTGATGTATGAAATTTCTTTTAATTTTAAAGATCCTTCATAGCATACAGTAGAATCTAACCCTCTGCCAATATAGAAAACTTTTTCTCTACTATACAATGCTTTAGCAAGTTCCTCTATTTCTTCTCTGTTCTCGATAACTTTTTCTAACTTATCAGGAACCTTATTCATATTTTTGATGAACTCAAAATAGTAATCTGTAGATATACTTCTTTTCAAATCTCCCATATATAACGCAAGCATATATAAAGCTACAAGTTGAGTTGTGTAAGCTTTTGTGGATGCAACTGCAATTTCAGGCCCAGCCCATGTATATATAACATCGTCGGATTCTCTAGAAACAGAGCTTCCAACCACATTAACTATAGACATTATTCTAGCACCTTTGCTTCTAGCTTCTTTTATAGCAGCTAAAGTGTCCGATGTTTCTCCGGATTGGCTAATTGCGATAAAAAGAGTTTTTTCGTCAACAAAAGGATCTCTATACCTAAACTCTGATGCAACATCAACTTCCACTGGTATCTGAGTCATCTTTTCAATTATTGGTCTTCCCACAAGACCTGCATGATAAGCTGTTCCGCATGCTACAATATATATCTTATTAAATCCACTTAGTCTTTCGGCGTCTAAATCAATCTTATTAAAAGTTATTTTACCTTTATCATTTAATCTTCTATTAATGGTGTCTTTTATGGCTTTAGGTTGCTCGATTATTTCTTTTATCATAAAATGCTCATAACCGCTTTTTTCTGCAGCTTCGGCACTCCATCCTATGTGCATCATGTCCCTTTTTACCAAATTATCACTTTTATCCAAGATTTCGATTTTATTATGTTTTAATACTACTGTATCATCATTTTCTAGCAAATAAACATCATCTGTGTGCTTAACTAAAGCAGAAAAATCAGATGCAACAAAATTACAACCATCACCAACGCCTACTATGAGTGGAGCATCTTTTCTATGAGCCACTAGTTCATCAGGTCTATTTGCCGCTATTGCTGCTATGGCATAAGCTCCCCTCATTTTATCAGTGGCTTCCATAACTGCTTTTTTTAAGTCACCACTATAAAGGCTACTAATCAGCATAGCTATTACTTCTGAATCCGTTTCTGTTTTAAATTCAATATTAAATTTTTCTTTCAGTTCATGCTTTAGTTCCGTATAATTTTCAATTATACCGTTATGAACTATGGCTACACTACAATTTTCATTAATATGAGGATGTGAATTTGCATCTGACGGCGCTCCATGAGTTGCCCATCTAGTATGGCCTATACCAGTTGTGCCTGTTATTTTTTCATTTCCGATTAACTTCTCCAAGTTGCTAATCTCACCGACATGCTTTCTAACAGTTATTTCTCCATTATTCGCTATGGCTATCCCTGCTGAGTCGTAACCTCTATATTCTAATCTTCGTAAACCATCTATTATAATATCTTTTGCATCATTTTTACCAACATAACCAACTATTCCGCACATATTATACCTATCCTTTATATTTATTACTGATTTTATCTGCTAAATCCTGCGCTAATCCATGTATTTTTTCAATATCATCGCCTTCAATCATTACTCTAACTAAAGGCTCTGTTCCAGAAGGCCTTATTAAAACCCTACCATTACCTTCCATACTTGCTTCTATTTTGAAAATTTCCTCATTGATTTCAGGATCTTCTTTATATGCTTCTTTATTCTTATTGGAAACCTCTGCGTTTACCAGAACTTGAGGGTATATTATAATCTCTTCACTAAGCTGATTAATAGTTTTGCCTTCATTCTTAATAGCTTTTAAAAACTGTAGTGATGACATTATGCCATCTCCTGTTGTTGAATTATCCTTGAATATTATATGGCCGGATTGCTCTCCCCCTAGTACACAACCCGTCTTAATCATAGATTCAAGTATATATCTATCACCTACTGCGGTAACATCAACACTAATTCCATGTTCTTCCATAAATTTATGCAATCCCAAATTGCTCATTACGGAAACCGTAACTTTGTCATCTTTTAGCTTGCTTTGAGCTTTTAACAGTTTAGCACATATACATATTACCTTATCCCCATCAACTACTAGACCTTTTTCATCAACTACAATAAGCCTGTCTGCATCTCCGTCAAATGCCAATCCAATATCTGCGCCAGTTTCTTTAACTTTTATCTGTAAATTCTCAGTATGGGTAGAACCACAATCATCATTAATGTTTATTCCATCAGGATTATTAAAAATAACTTCTACCTTAGCATTTAGTTCGTGAAAAACCTTTTCAGCAACTCTATATGCCGCTCCATTTGCCGTATCTAGTATAATTTTCAAATCAGATAAGTCTAAATCAATGGATTTAAGTAAAAATTCTGAATAAATATCTATGGCTTTTTCCGATGCCTCAAGACACTTACCTATCTTGTCACCAATTTTTTGGTCATTGATACATTCTCTTCTTATTATAATATCTTCAATTTCTTCTTCTATTTTATCATCAAGCTTGTATCCTTTGCCATTAAAAATCTTAATCCCATTATACTCAAAAGAATTATGAGATGCAGAAATCACAACACCAGCATCAGCATTATAATATTTAACCAAATATGCCACTGCTGGAGTAGGTATAATACCAAGTTTAATAACATTTCCTCCAACAGCTAAAATTCCAGCGGCTAAAGCATTCTCTAACATATCACCCGAAACTCTAGTATCCTTACCAATAATTATAACTGGTCTTTCATTTTTTTCTTCTAATACATAAGTTACCGCTTTGCCTAGTTCAAAAGCTAAGTCAACAGTAAGCTCAGAATTGGCAACACCTCTAACACCATCAGTACCGAATAATTTGCCCATATTATATCTCCTTACATTTATTCAATTTCCACTTTTATCTTGCTTGGATTTAAATTAATATTAAACACATCACTATCCACTTTCGGCACTAATTCCATGTAATATGTACCTTCATTTAATTCACTCGCGTCCACTAAAAGTTCAAAGCTACCTTCATTTAAACTGCTTAAGACGTTATCAGTAGCTCTTACTTCAGCATTAAACTCAACATCTGCCACATCATATGTCAATCCACTTTCTAGGTTCTTAACAACTATATTATCTTGACTTAATTTAAAATTTTTATTTAGATATTTTTCTACTGTTACACTTAGTTTAAGTCCCTCTGAAATGTCTGATACATAGAGATTTTCCGAAAGAACAGGTTCCATTTCTAAAACTTTGGATTCTGTCATATTAGAAATATCTATAGGCTCAGTACCTATACTATCCGTCTCATCTAGATACTCATCATAACCCTTGATGGTAATAGTCTTCGATGCTTGATAGGTTCTTTCGTAGATTCCATCTTCATTGTTTATGACATTTACATTTAATTTAACAGTTTTTGTTTTACAGTTAACTACTGTTACCGTTGTTTCTTGTTCTTTTACAGTCAAGTTCCTAACTATTGTACCATTTTCACTTACAGGGAAAGCCATCACCTTTAGTGTTCTCATTTCATCGTCTATATCATTTGCATCAACTTCAATATGTAAATTTGAAACAGTATTTACCAAGGTTTCCGCACCGCTAACTTCAAATGTACTCTTTGCTTGCTCTATTATTATAGGTTCTTCTTGCTCGTTAGTCAGATTCTTAAAAACTATCTCACTATCAAATTCAGCCGTTACTAAATTTTCTATTTCCAAGGTCAAGGTTCTCATACTTATACTATCTAGAGTAATATTATTTGGTGTAATAACATTTAATTCTACTTCGTTCACACCTTTTGCTACGTCAATCATGTCCGCAGCAACAGTAATATCATCTATAGTCAAAGTATTCAGAAAACTTCTTTGCCCTCTTACTGTAACATCTACAGTTTCAAATTCAGAAGATAATATCGCATAACCATTTTCTTCCATTATCTCTGTGTTTAAATATGTCAAAGAAACATCTTTAAATGTCTTAGTTGTCATGGGATTTGCTTCATTTATAACATATGCCCATAGTATTATTGACAATACTACGGCTAGAAGAATATTTACGTTACGATTATTTGTCATTCTTCTTTCCTCCTATAAAACGTGTTAAAAATTGAAACCTTTCTCTTTGAGTAGGAACATAAATACTTAATAATTTTTTTTCTAAAGCTTTTTGATCAAGAAATCTTTGAAGATAACCATTCTCAGCTATAGAAATAACGCCTGTTTCCTCAGAGACTATAATTGTTATAGAATCCGATTTTTCTGTGATCCCTATTCCAGCTCTATGTCTTGTTCCCAAATCTTTTGATAACTTTTTATTTTGAGTTAAAGGTAACACGCAACCTGCCGCATGAATTCTGTCCCCTCTTACAATAACTGCTCCATCGTGTAATGGTGCACCTTCATAAAAAAGGTTTCCTAATAATTCTACAGAAATGTTAGAATTTACTATAGTTCCTGTTTCGACAATATCATTCAACAATGTTTGCTTTTCAATTACAATTAACGCTCCTGTTTTATTTTGCGAAAATTTATCTACTGCTTTTATAAAAAGATTAACAACTGCTTTGGCATGTTCTTTGTCAATGTCTCTAAAAGAATTCCTAACAATACCACTTCTTCCCATGTATTCTAGTCCTCTTCTAAGCTCTGGTTGAAATAATACAACAAGAACAAAAATACCTATTGTCATTGTACTTTTAAGAACCCAATTTAGGACATAAAAATTCAGCAAGTCAGATATAAAGAATATACCGATTAATACTACCAATCCTCTGACAAGCTGCTGTGCTCTAGTTTCTTTAATAAATTGCAATATTTTATATATTATAAAAGCTACGATGCTTATATCCAAAGCATCGATAAACGTAAACCCACTTAGTAGATCTTCAATTATTTCGCCCATTTATGTTCTCCTTTGACGACAAGTATTGTATATATACATTTTACATAATTTTTTGTAATATATCAATACAATTCAGGGTTTTCCCTTAATTTACACTTATTCTTCACTCGACTTTTGAAAAAACTCCTCTAAAGTTAACCCTTCATTCATAATATACTCGGAATATTCCTTGCCAACATATCTTATATGCCACGGCTCATAAGTATACCCTGTAATGTCTTTTTTACCCTCTAAATATCTAATAATAAATCCATATTCTGCGCAGTGTTCCCTAAGCCAAATGCCTTCTTTAGTATCTTCAAAACTCACGTCAAGGCCATATCCCATTTCAGCTGATGTTATATCAATTGCTAGTCCCGTTTGATGTTCACTAGTCCCTGGGTATGCACTATGCTCCTTAGTCCACTCTTCGCCTCTACTACTTAAATACCTATTATATATTACTTCTTGAAGACCATAGCTTCTATATGCGCTGCATATTACCATATGCACATCTTCTTCTAAAGCAGCTTCTCTCATATCTAAATATGCTTGCAATGTCCTGGCATCAGCACTTATTCCTTGATTTGATGATAAGTTTCCGTCTATTGGCATAAGGCTGTCTGGTACATAATTTGAAGGAAGAGCATTCTCTTTATTTATTAAAATCAAGTAAGGATCATCTCTTTCAATTTTGATGGTTTCTTCTTCTTGTGTGGGTTTCACTTCTTTTTCATTTGCAACTTCTTCTTCAAGACATCCGGTCAATAGTACTAGGCTTAAAAATGCCATCCCTAATGCGATAAATCTATTTTTATAAGCTTTTGTCATAACCTATCCTTTCGCTTCCATCTTCAATTATAATAATTCCACACTCTTTAAATCCATTATTATTCAAGAACATTCTCATTGGTATGTTTTCAGCATGAGTATCTATCCTTAAATACTTGCAGACATCTAAACAGTAATCCAAACACTCACTTCCAATTTTAGAATTCCTTTTTAATATCCCCATTCTATGCACAACTCCATATTCATAGTTTTTTGTCCAACTGCCTTTTATATTTTCATATAAGTTATCCTTGCCTATAAAAAATGTAAATACACCAACTATTTTATTATCGAAATCATAAACATATAAATTACCGGTATTTATATCGCTATAAATTAATTCTCTGCTTGGATACCCATAAATCCATTGGTTATAGTTCCCATTATAACGCATAAATTTTCTAGATTCTTCATACACTTCAATTATCTTTTCTATTTCCTCAATTTTAGCCCTTCTTACGTTGCCACACATATTTTAAATACCTTTTTTCGATTCTAAATTATCTTGATTCTGAGAAAGACTTAAATATGCAATTCCCGATATTAATAACAATACTCCCATAACCTTGTAAACACTTATACTGTCATTATTAATAACAACGCCACTAATAACTCCTATTAAAGTAACCATATTTTCAACAAACAAAGAAGTCATAGACGGCACAAGCTTATTATTAATATCATTATATAAATAAAAGCAAAGGACTGAACAAAATACTCCTAAATATATAATTAAAGTTAGTAGCTTAAAGTCAGTAAAAACTATTATTGCCCCATCAACATAATTATCATTAAACATTGATACTGCAGTAAAGAAAATTCCTCCACCTGCTGAAATAGCTACTACTATTTCCAATGGATTGAACTCCTTCCCAACTCTATTTCCAATTATAGTATATGCCGCACCACATAATACACATAAATATAAAATTATATAACCTACAATTCGACCTGAAATCTTAAAATTATCTTCAAATAACACAGTTAATAGTACCCCTGAGATGCAAATGATTGCGGCAATCACGATATTCTTATTTATTTTATCCTTAAGAAAAATTGCAGATATTAACGCGATAGTTATAGGTAAAAGTGCTAATATAATAGAAGCTTCTGAAGCAGTTGTCATATCTAACCCTATAGTTTCCAATGCAGCATATAAACAAGGTTGTAGCACCATTAACACTATTATTGCCATCTTGTTTTTACCTTTGTAACTTACCTTGAATATGCCTATAGCAACAAAAAATAGACAAGCCAAACCTGCCACGCCCCATCTTAATGCTAGATATTGTATAATATTGATTTCCTTTAGCAATGCGGTTGTTGATACAAAGGATGTTCCCCACACCATACCAACCACAAATACTTCCAATGCCAACTTAATTTTGTTCTTCATATATGACCACCTAGCTACATATTATACTATAGAAAATTAGTTTTGTACACAAAAAATGAGTCTCTATTATTAGAGACTCATAAAATAAAAAACCGGCAACTTCCTACTTTCCCAGGCAGTTGCCCACCAAGTATTATCAGCGCTAAAGAGCTTAACTACTGTGTTCGAGATGGGAACAGGTGTTGCCTCTTTGCTATTGTCACCGGA
>Ga0209931_1000293_pt1 | contig 30397 bp, 24 predicted proteins | sample SalPonR1_B_D1_MG_FD_185697 | JGI IMG/M metagenome (GOLD analysis project Ga0209931, IMG submission 185697) | Salt pond soil microbial communities from South San Francisco under conditions of wetland restoration - Salt Pond MetaG R1_B_D1_MG... ...
TCTCGGCGATCTCTTCCTCGGTCACCTTGCTCTTGAGCAATTGAAAGTGGTCGGTGGTCTCGGCCGATTCGGCCTGTTCGAGCTGCTGCTCCAGTTCCGGAATACGGCCGTGCTGCAGTTCAGCCATCCGCGACCAGTCCTGGGCGCGCTTTGCGTTGTCGAGTTCGGCGCGGGCCCGTTCGAGTTCTTCCTTGACGTGGGTGGCGCCCTGCACCGAGGCTTTCTCGGATTTCCAGATTTCTTCCAGATCGGAGAATTCGCGCTCCAGCGCATCTATTTCATCTTCCAGATCGGCCAGCCGCTTCTTCGAGGCCTCGTCGGTCTCGGCCTTGAGCGCCTCGCGCTGGATCTTGAGCTGGATCAGCCGACGCTCCAGCCGGTCCAGCGCCTCGGGCTTGGAGTCGATTTCCATCCGGATACGGCTGGCCGCCTCGTCCATCAGGTCGATGGCCTTGTCGGGCAATTGCCTGTCGGTGATGTAGCGATGCGACAGCGTGGCCGCGGCGACCAGCGCCGGGTCGGTGATGTCGACGCCGTGGTGGACTTCGTAGCGTTCCTGCAGCCCGCGAAGAATCGCGATGGTGTCTTCCACGCTGGGCTCGCCGACCAGCACCTTCTGGAATCTTCGCTCGAGCGCGGCGTCCTTTTCTATGTTCTCGCGGTATTCGTCCAGCGTGGTGGCGCCGACGCAGTGCAGGTCGCCGCGGGCCAGCGCCGGCTTGAGCATGTTGCCGGCGTCCATGGCCCCTTCCGCCTTGCCGGCGCCGACCATGGTGTGGATCTCGTCGATGAACAGGATGATGCGGCCTTCCTGCTTCTTCAGATCGCTGAGGACGGCCTTGAGGCGCTCCTCGAACTCGCCGCGGAACTTGGCCCCGGCGATAAGCGCGCCCATGTCCAGCGACAGTACGCGCTTGTCGCGCAGACCCTCGGGGACCTCGCCGTTGACGATGCGCTGAGCCAGGCCTTCGACAATGGCGGTCTTGCCAACGCCGGGCTCGCCGATGAGTACCGGGTTGTTCTTGGTCCGGCGCTGCAGCACCTGGATGGCGCGGCGGATTTCCTCGTCCCGGCCGATGACAGGATCCAGCCGCGACTGTTCGGCGCGCTCGGTCAGGTCTATGGTGTACTTGTCCAGCGCCTCGCGGGTATCTTCGGCGTTGGGGTCGTCGACCTTTTCCCCGCCGCGCACCGATTCGATGGCGCTCTCGACGCCCTGCTTCGTGACGCCGGCTTTATGAAGAATCTCGCTCAGGCTCACCTTGGCCTCGAGCGCGGCGAGCACGAACAGTTCGGACGCGATGTAGGCGTCGCCGCGCTTCTGCGCGATCTTGTCGGTCAGGTTGAGCACCCGGCCGAGGTCGTTGGACAGGTTGATCTGCCCGGCCTCCCCGCCGGATACCTTCGGCATGCCGTCGAGCTTTTCGCCCAGGCTGGAACGCAGCGACGCGACCTGCGCACCGGCCTTGGTCATCAGGCCGCGCATCCCGCCGCCCTCCTGGTCCAGCAGCGCCACCATCACATGCTCGGGCTCGAGCATCGAGTGATCCAGGCCCAGCGCAAGGCTCTGGGCTTCGTTCAGCGCCTGCTGGAATCGCGCGGTGAGTTTGTCCATTCGCATGTCGTCTTCCCTACAGAAATTCTTGACTTATCCACAGGGTGGGGCCGGCCGGCGGGCGAATCAAGCAGGCCTTGCCCGCCGTGCGGAGATATATGTTGATTTTGATATATGTGGATGGGAAGCGGTTGATACGGCGCAAAAAAGGAGGTCGGTTCGCGCGAAGAGGCAAAGACGGGAAAAAAAGGCGGGTCAAGAGCGGGCTCGCGCAGAGATGCAGACCCGCGGAGAAAAATTTTTAAAACGAAGGGTGCAGGCTTGACGGTGCGTTTCGCTGCGCTCAACGGCACCCTATGCGGGCTTTGGGGTAATTTCTACCGTTTACCCGTTTCCCTTTCGCCGGCGCCGTCTTCAGAACTTCTGTTCGAAGCCGTCGCCGAACAGCAATTCCGGCAATTCGGGACCGAGTACGGTAACGACCAACGGCGCACCGCCGGCATCCGGGTACAACCGAAACGGCACACGTCCAGGTGTGCGATCGACGACGAGTGAGAAACGGAATGCCCTGCCCCAGTTCAGCGGCGTATCGCCCGGGTTTTCCCAGCGAACGGCGTCGGGCTGAACGGCGTCGGCCCAGTCCCGGCCGCGGGTGCGGTCGGCCCGGGCGAAGGCGGTTTCGGTTACGGTCGCAGCCACTGCCCGCGGCACTTCGACCGCATTCAAGCCGACGTTGGTCACGAGCTCCAGGTCCGGCTCGGCGCCGGCGGTGGCGGCCTGCATGTAATCGTGATTCATTACTGCGTAGTCGTAGCGCCAGGTACCGTCCAGCAGGTCGGTGACGGCCACCGAGACGCGAACCCGTCCCTTAGCAGTTTCGAGCAGTGCGCTGTCCTCGCCGGCGGCCAGAGCGGCCGGATTCACCCATGCATCGAGCGCAGGGCCTTCGCTGAAATTGCCCGCAACCGGGAATTCCCATGTGGCGCCGTTCCATGTCGGCATCACCTCGCGCCAACCCATGGTATTGAAAATGTGGACATCGTCGCGCACCACGTACCAGGCTTCGACGAAGTAGCGCGCGTCTGGATTAAGCCCCGGATCAAGGTCCCGTTCCAGCACCTGCATTCGATTCTCGAATGCGTCTTCCGGTGACTGATTGGTTTGCAGCCCTTGGCAATCGGGGTCAAATAAAGACCGGCAACGACCCCACAGAGCGTCCGACGGAACAATTTCGTCGCGCGGCCCGAGATAAAGACCCCAGTCATTATTGCCCGCACTGTAGGTGTCCTCGCAGCCGGTCCACAGGATGTTGCCGCCAGGACAGGGACAGTTGGTGTTGACCGCGAAGAACGCGTGCTTGACCCCCGAAACCCCAATCTGCTCAAATTGACCCCGGCCGTCGAGCCGGTAAAGGTTCCAGACCAGCAGCGGGTGCTGGTCGTTGCCGTAGGGCGGCTGCGGATCGGAAAACTGTCTCCACCACGGCACGTCCGCGGTGCCGATGTTGCGCAGCTTCGCGTTCGGTGCGATCACGACCGGTCCTCCGCTTGTGCCGTTGCAATCCTGGCAGCGCAGGAAATGAACCGGATCGAACCTGCCCGACGCATTCATTGCGGTCAGCGCCACATCGGCCTCGAAGTCCGGATCGGTCGGCCAGTTGGCCGCATCCACCGTGCACTGCACCGTGCCGCGATCGGCATCCTGAGAACCGGCCGAAACCACCGGCGTCCGAAGATGAACAACGCCGAACACTTGACCGGCAAGCGTCGGCCTGCCGATCAGCTCGGCCATGCTGGCGGTCATGCTGAGGTTGGCATGGCGCAGTTCCAGCGCTGTGTCCTCGTCGACAAGTTCGTAATGACCGTGGTCCAGCGTCGCCCACGCTGTGCCGCTTCGATCCAGCAACTGGAAAACACCGTGCTGCCCGGGATACGGTGAGACCCTGAAATCGACAAGATCGAGCACTGCGTCGCCGACTTTTAGCCGAAATCCGCCGTGGTAATGAAGGTAGCCGTCGAAGAAGTCCTGCACCGCGCCGCCCGGCGCACTAAAGCGGATCTGCTGGATCGACAACGCCTCGAATCGCAGCTGCCTGTAACCCAGCGAGTGCCCGGGTCGTGTGTCGGACAGCGCCTTTATTGCGCTCACCTGGATGCCCAGCGGGGCAAGCACGCCCTGGTTGAGTTCGACAACCATCTCGCCGCCGGCCACCGTCCACACAGCAGACGGATCCTGTTCGGCGGCCAGGCCTGCGCCGGACAGTCCCAGTAGAAACAGAAGTCCGGACAGGCATAAAAATCCGCAGCTTGCCGACGGCATCGCGCCCCTACTTCCCATGGTTGCCTGCAGGGTTGTCCGCGCGCGTTTCCTCGGATTCGTCCGCGTGCATGATGCGTCGGTCTTCCTCGAACAATTCGACGAGCTGCTCGCGGCTGCGGCGGTCTATCTTGACCAGCTCTTCCTCGTCGTCCTTGTGCGCCACCTGCTCTTCCAGCGCGTGCTCGTCGTGCTCCCGGAACATGTCCACGTAGCGCGCGGCCTTTCTCACGCCCACGGCTGACAGCGACTCGCGCGCCAGTTCCAGACTTGATAACCAGGCCTCGCGAATCACGTAATCCACGCCCAGCGCCTTGAGCTCGAATGCGTGGCTACGGTTTCGTGCTCGGGCATGAATGCGCAGATTCGGAAAATGGCGGCGGACCATCTGAGCGGTCTGGATGGAGATATCGATGTCCGAAATCGTCAGAACGAAAAGAGTCGCCTCCTCGGCGCCGGCCGCACGCAACACCTCGAGGTTGGTCGCATTGCCGTAAAACACGCGGTGACCGAACTTGCGAACGAACTCTATTTGTTGTTGATCGTAATCCAGGGCCGTGAAGTGAATATCCAGCATCGACATGTTGCGCGCCACGATCTGCCCAACGCGCCCCAGGCCGGCAATGATGACGCGCGGCTCCCCGTGGTCGTCGGGAATGTCTTCGAAATCTTTTCCATCGCCGCTCTCGACGGCGATACGCGGCTGAATCCAGCGCTCGTTGATGAAGTACATCAGCGGCGTCAGCGCCATCGAGATCGAGATGGCGGCAATCAGCGTATCCACTATCCCGGAGCCGAGAACGCCCTGGTTCAGCGCCACCGTGAAAAGCACGAAACCGAACTCGCCGGCCTGCGGCAGCGCGAAGGCAAGCGAAACGGCTGAACGCGTATCCAGCCCCGAATACCGCCCGACCGCAAGCAGTACCGAGAACTTCAGCGTCATCATCACAGCGACGATGGCGAAGATCAGGCCCGGCTCGGTAATCAGTCGTCCGAAATCGATCGACATGCCGACCGCGATGAAGAAAAGGCCCAGCAAGAGGCCCTTGAAGGGGTCGACGCCGGCTTCGAGTTCGTGCCGGAACTCGGAATCCGAAAGCAGCACCCCGGCGAGGAATGCGCCCAATGCCATACTGAGACCGGCCCACTCGGCCAGCAACGCGGTGCCCAGCGCCACCAGCAGCACCGCGGCCAAGAACACCTCGCGCACGTTGGCAAGCACGATCATCCGGAAGATCGGCCGCAGGAAGTATCGGCCGCCGAAGATGATCGCGGCGATGATCAGCGCGGTCCGCAGCACCTGCAAGGCGATTTCGGTCGGCTGCTGAGGAATGTCGCCGGAGGAGGCGAACAGAGGAATCAAAGCCAGCAACGGGATCACCGCGATGTCCTGCAGCAACAGGATGCCGAAGGCGGCACGGCCGTAAGGCGCGGTCAGCTGCTTCTTTTCGGCCAGCATCTGCAGGCCGATCGCCGTGGACGAAAGCGACAGCACCACCGAAACCAGCAGGCCGAGTTTGATGCTCTCCAGCCACCATGCCGCCAGCGGCCACATCAGCAGCGTGGACAGCAGCAGCTGCAGCGTGCCGTTGACGAAAATCAGCCGACGCAGGACGCGCAGACGATTGGGCCTGAGTTCCAGCCCGATGACGAACAGCAGCAATACGATGCCGAGTTCGGAAAAGTGGAGAATGGTCTCGACGTCTTCGACCAGGCCCAGCGCCCAGGGACCGACGAGCACGCCGGCGGCCAGGTAACCCAGCACCGCACCCAGCCCGAAACGACGCGCCAGCGGCACCATGACGACGGCGCTGGCCAGCAGTACGAGAACTTCTCCCAGGAATTCCATCAGGTCTCGCCGATCATTTCGCTGTTCGGGAACATGCGACCATGATCGCGCGAATCCGGCGTGCAATCAACAGCCGGCGGACCCTGCAGACGCTAGCCGGCACCGGATCAGCGAGACAGCGCGCGACGGCCCGCAAACGCTGCCTTGCCACCCAGCCGGTCGGCGATGCGAAGCAGCTGGTTGTACTTGGCCACGCGATCAGAACGGCACAGCGAGCCGGTCTTGATCTGTCCGGCATTGGTCGCAACGGCCAGATCGGCAATCGTCACGTCCTCGGTCTCGCCCGAGCGATGCGAAATGATGGTGCCGAAGCCCGCCTCGCGTGCCATGTCGATGGCCTCCAGCGTCTCGGTCAGCGTGCCGATCTGGTTGGGCTTGATCAGGATGGCATTGCCGATGCTCTCGTCGATGCCGCGCTTGAGCAGCGCCGCGTTGGTGACAAACAAGTCGTCGCCCACAAGCTGCACGGCGCCGCCGATGGCGTCGGTAAGCAGTTTCCACCCCGCCCAGTCGTTCTCGCCCATGCCATCTTCGACGGACAGGATCGGAAACCGTGAGACCAACCCCGACAGATACTCGACGAATTCCTCGCGGCCGAACGCCCTGCCTTCGGAATCAAGCGAGTAATGACCTTCTTTGCAGAATTCGCTGGACGCGACATCCAGCGCCAGCACCACCTCTTCGCCGGGCTTGTAGCCGGCCTCGACAATCGCGGTCATCAACAGCTCCAGCGCAGCCTCGTTGGAGTTGAGATCCGGCGCGAAGCCGCCTTCATCGCCGACCGCGGTGCCCAGGCCGCGCTGCTTGAGCGTGGCCTTGAGCGCATGGAATATTTCAGCCCCGCACTGCAGCGCCGAGGCAAAATCGGAAACGCCGACCGGCATCACCATGAATTCCTGGATATCGACGCGATTGTCGGCATGCGCGCCGCCGTTGAGGATGTTCATCATCGGCACCGGCAGGCTGGGCGTCTGGCCCGAGGTTTCGAGCAGGTATTCATACAGCCACTGGCCCTGGCCGTGCGCGACCGCGTGGGCTGCCGCCAGCGAAACGCCCAGCAGCGCGTTCGCGCCCAGCACCGATTTGTTGTCGCTGCCGTCGAGTTCGATCAACCGCGCATCCAGCGCGGCCTGGTCGGCGGCGTCAATATCCCTGAGGGCATCGGCAATCCGATCATTGACGTTCGCCACGGCCTTGAGGACACCCTTGCCGCCGTAGCGCGATTGGTCGCCATCGCGCAGTTCTGCCGCTTCGTGCTCGCCGGTAGAAGCACCCGAAGGCACCGCGGCCCGGCCGGAAATGCCGTTTTCCAGCACCACTTCGGCTTCCAGTGTCGGATTACCGCGCGAATCGAGAATTTCTCGAGCGTGAATATTCTTTATTTTCATTGTTTTACCTATGCTTTTTAAACTCTATTGACAGGAAAAGAATCAGGCGTTTTCAGTTGAAAGTTTTCAGTAACCGAAAGACGGCTCGCGGTTGATTTCAGGTTTGCTGAAAACGGAAACCTATCCTCGCTTGACCACCCGATCGATACCCACCAGCATCTCCAGCAAGCCTTCCATTTCCGACAGCCGCATCGAATTGGGGCCGTCGCACAACGCCTTTTCAGGCTCGGGATGCGTTTCGGTGAAGATGCCGGCGACGCCGACCGCGGCCGCGGCGCGTGCCAGAATCGGAATGAATTCCCGTGCGCCGCCCGAACTGTCGCCCTGCCCGCCGGGCAGTTGAACCGAGTGGGTGGCATCGAACACCACCGGACAGCCGGTCTCGCGCATGATCGCCAGGGAGCGCATGTCGGCGACCAGATTGTTGTAGCCGAACGAGAAACCGCGCTCGCACACCAGCAGCCGGTCGTTGCCTGCCGCGCGCGCCTTTTCGACCACGGTGCGCATCTCCCAGGGCGACAGGAACTGGCCCTTCTTGATGTTCATCGGTTTACCGGTGCGGGCGACGTTCTGGATGAAATTGGTCTGCCGGCAAAGAAACGCGGGCGTCTGCAGAACATCGACCACCGAAGCCACCTCAGCGAGCGGTGTGTCTTCGTGCACGTCGGTCAGCACCGGCACGCCGACCTGGTCACGGATCGTTTCGAGCATTTTCAGGCCTTCTTCAACGCCCGGGCCGCGATAAGACTTGACCGACGTGCGATTGGCCTTGTCGAACGAGCCCTTGAAGACGTAGGAAATGCCGAGCCTGGTGGTGACTTCGGCCAGGTGCCCGGCCACTTCCAGGCACATGTCCAGCGATTCCAGGGTATCGGGGCCGGCGATCAGAAAGAGCGGGTGTTCAAGGCCGACTTCGAAGTCTGCGATTTTCAAGATGCGGTTGCCTCTTTCTTTCTGGGCTGCGCCCTGGCATGTTCGAGCGCGGCGCGGATGAACCCGGTAAACAGCGGATGGCCGTCGCGCGGCGTGGACGTGAACTCGGGATGAAACTGACAGCCGACGAACCAGGGGTGGTCCGGCAACTCGATGATTTCGACCAGCATGTCGTCGGCGGAAACGCCGGCGATCTTCATGCCATGTTCTTCCAGCGTTTCCCGGTAGGTGTTGTTGAACTCGTAGCGGTGGCGGTGGCGCTCCAGGATCTCGTCCTTGCCGTAGAGCTTGCGCACCCGCGTATCTGGTATGAGCCGGCAGCGCTGGGCGCCCAGCCGCATCGTACCGCCCAGGTCGCAGCCTTCGTCGCGCAACTGGCGCTGACCTTTCTCGTCCAGCCACTCGGTGATCAGCCCGATCACCGGGTGCGGCGTATCGATATCGATCTCTGTGGAATTGGCCTTTTCCAGGCCGCAGACATTGCGCGCGAATTCGACGACGGCGGTCTGCAGTCCCAGGCAGATGCCGAGATAGGGAATCCCGTTCTCCCGGGCATGGCGAATCGCTGCAATCTTGCCTTCGAATCCGCGCTCGCCGAAGCCGCCGGGCACCAGGATCGCGTCGGCACCCTTGAGCGCGTCCAGGCCCTGCTGCTCGATCTGTTCGGAATCGATCGGGCGGATCCTGACCCGCACACGATCGGCCAGGCCGCCGGACAGCAACGCCTCGTTGAGCGACTTGTAGGCATCGGCGTGTTCGACGTACTTGCCCACCATTGCCACCGTGACCTCGGCTTCGGGCCGTGCGCGGCGCTCGACCACGTCTTCCCAGTCGCTCAGGTCCGCGGCACCGGCCTTGAGGCCGAGGCGGTCGAGCACGATGCGGTCCAGCCCCTGGCGCTGGTAGAACAGCGGGATCTTGTAGATGTTGTCGACATCGACCGCCGAGATCACCGCTTCCTGGGCAACGTTGGTGAACAGCGCGATCTTCTTGCGCTCGGATTCCGACAGCATGCGTTCGCAGCGGCAAAGCAGCACGTCGGGCTGGATGCCGATGGAACGCAATTCCTTGACCGAGTGCTGCGTGGGCTTGGTCTTGATTTCCTCTGCCGCGCGCAGGTACGGCACAAGCGTCAGGTGCATGAACATCGCGTTGCGGCCGTATTCGCTGCCCAGCTGGCGAATGGCCTCGAGGAACGGCAGGGATTCGATGTCGCCCACGGTGCCGCCGATCTCGATCAGCGCCACGTCGTAGCCCTCGGCGGCCTGCTCGATGGAATCCTTGATTTCGTCGGTGATGTGCGGAATGACCTGAACGGTCGATCCCAGATAGTCGCCCCGGCGCTCCTTGGCGATCACGTTGGCGTAGATCTTGCCGGTCGTGAAGTTGTTGCCCTGAGACATCCGGGTGCGCACGAAACGCTCGTAATGGCCCAGGTCGAGATCGGTCTCGGCGCCGTCCTCGGTCACGAATACCTCACCATGCTGGAACGGGCTCATGGTGCCGGGGTCGACGTTGATATAGGGATCCAGCTTCAGCAGGGTCACCCGCAGCCCCCGGGCCTCGAGGATAGACGCAAGGGATGCCGCGGCAATACCCTTGCCGAGCGACGACACGACGCCGCCGGTGACGAAAATGAGAGAAGCCATGTTTTTGCAGTACCCGGGGTCGGTCAAGTCCGGGATAACATTCTACCCCAGGCAACCTCTGAATAACTCTGCAGGAAGCCCGTTTCAGTCGCAGCGGCCGCAGAACGTGTGGTGCGACACGACTGACAGCCGCCCGAGCCTCCCAAAGAGGCACGCTCGCGTGCGCGCAAATTTGTTCAGACACGCCATGCCGCGATATTTCCTGACCCCCGTCGAATCCGCCAAAGGTGCATTACGCCAGGCTCATTGCTATACTCGAACGTCAGCTCCTGCGGCACCAGACCGAGGTGAACATGAAACGCGAACCCGTACACTCTAAAAAGGACGCCGGTCGTGCCGGCCCACAGGGAACGCAGGTGTTCTCCCGGGACCAGATTTCCGACATTCTGGACGAAAGCGCGCCACCGGACAGCGAGCGCGAACTTGCCAGCCTGGTGCTTCTGACCAGTCACCCCGACGGTCAGCAAGCCGGCGCGGTCTTCAAGCTTTCCGGCGATCGGCTCACCATCGGCCGCTCCAGCGTTTGCGACCTTAGCATCGAAGAACCCAGCATGTCGTTGGAGCATGCCCGGCTGGCCTTTTCGGACGATGCCTGGCGCGTCATCAACCTGCTGTCCACCAACGGCGTGTTCGTCAACGACGAAAAGGCCTTCTCGCATCGTTTGCACGACGGCGACGAGATTCGCCTGGGCCGGGTGCGGTTGCGCTATCGGGAACCGGCGAGGGGGAAACGGCGTCGCACCGACTCGAAATCATCAACCGTGCTCCGCTGGGCACCATGGGTTGCACTGGCCGTCATTGCGTGTGCGGCGGCATTATGGCTGTTGCAGTGAAACGCTTGCGCCCTTCCCGAGTCGGCATTCAGATCGAACTGGCCTGATGGAGCGCGTCGGTCGCTACGAGATCGTTCGTGAGCTCGGGCGCGGCTCGATGTCCATCGTCTACGAGGGCTTCGACGGACGTATAGATCGCCACCTCGCGATCAAGGTCCTGCGCCAGAAATATGCGCGAAATGTTGCGGCGCGCCAGCGGTTTCTGCGCGAAGCGCGCGCCGCAGGCGGACTGGCGCATCCCAACATCGTCACTGTATTCGACGTCGGCCAGGCCGAAGCCACGCCATACCTGGTCATGGAATTGCTCAAGGGCGGCACGCTTGAGGACTGGCTGGAACGCGACCGTCTCGCCGAACTCGACACCGGCATGCTGGTCGAACTCGCCATCCAACTTGCGCGCGGCCTGGCCTACGCACATCAACACGGCGTCATCCACCGCGATATCAAGCCGGCCAATATCCATTACGACCCGAAGACGAACATCGCGAAGATGATGGATTTCGGTATCGCGGCAATCGAGCGTGATACCGACAACGAGAACCCGGACGCCGGGAGCCGCATCGCCGGAACCATGACGCATATGGCGCCCGAACTGCTTGCCGGACAGCGCGCCGATGCCCAGACGGATCTCTATTCACTTGGCGTCTTGCTGTATCAGCTGCTGTCAGGCAGGCTTCCTTTCGACGGGCAAGACCTCGAAACGCTGATTCAGCAGATTGCACGCCATGAAACCCGCCCGTTGAGGTCGCTTCGCCCAGACATGCCGAGGGAGTTGATCGACCTCACTTACCGCCTGATGGCACTGGAGCCGGAATCCCGGCCGGGCAGCGCATCACAGGTGGCGGATGAACTCATTGAAATCCGCGACGGCATGCACAACGGCATCGTTCAGACCGTGAAGCGCAAGTCGGCGCCCTGGCGCTGGCCCTTGATTACCGGCATGGGCGTTGCGCTGGTGCTGGTCATGGGTCTGACTCATCTGTATCGAACCCAGAACCAGGCTATTGCAGAAACCACTTTCGGCTTCGGCGAGGCGCTGGCAAGTCTCATTGCCCAGGAAACGGCCGAGGCGCTGATCCTCGAAGACACCACCGCCCTGGCAGTGCTCGTGTCGGATTTTGCAGCCAATCCAGAGATACGCTTCCTGCACATCAGCGACACCTCCGGCACGGTTCGCGCGAGTACCAACCCGTACATGCGAGGTGAGCAGGTGCCTTCGCTGAGCGGCACCGAGATCGAGCGAGATTCGGGCAGCGTGAATCTGACCCGCGCCGAGGAAGACGACCTGCTTGAATTCCGTGTGCCGATCAGGTTCCAGGCGCGACAGGTCGGACAGGTCCGGCTGGGGCTGGATGGCAGCGGACTGGAAGAGGCCGCCAACGCCACGCTTTCGATGCTGGTCGTGGTTTTCTTCGCCTCGCTGTTCGCCCTGACACTCGGGCTGACCTGGATGACGCGACGGCAACAGCTTGGCCTGAAACGCCTGGGCTGGGGACTGAAGCGATTGCAGCGCGGCCAGTTCGAGTTTCGACTGGAGACCGACCGGCGCGACGAATTCGGGTCGGTGTTCAGCCAGTTCAACCGGCTCGCGGTTCGCCTCGACGAGTTCAATCGGAGAACCCGGCGACGCGATGATTCAGAGGATGATGCGCGCGCACCGGCACTTCGAATCCCGTCCGATTCAATCGTCGACGAAACGCTGGACCTCGAAACCGCCGATCCGGAGACGCCCGATATCAAGCAGGATTCAACTGCGGATGAACCGGCAAAGGTCACGCCGCTGCGTCGGCAATGAACCCAGCCCGGTTTTGTTCAGTACCCGCTGTATTGCGAAGCCGCGACCTGACCGGCTGATGAACACGGGAGTTCAGGGCTCGTCGAGTCTTTGGCGCAGACGCCTGGCCCTTTCCAGGTAGATCCTCGCCGGTTCGAAATCAGGCACCGCCGCAAGAAGTGATTCCCAGGTTCTGATGGCAATGTCGACGTTTCGGTCTCGCCATGCGATCAGCGCTGCGTTGTGCAGAGTACCGACGAGCTCTTCCCGCAGCTCTTCCATGAGAACAAACGCCTCGCCTGAATCCGAATCGAGGTTTACCGCCCTTTGCGCCGCCTTGTACGCCTCGACCAGTTCGCCATCGTCTCGAAGGCGAAGCGCCTCTTCTCGCAGCAACTCCGAGCGCAGACCTTCACGTTCCTCCACGAGATTCAGGTGCTGTGGAGAACCACCCAGCACTTCCAGCGTTTCGTCGATAGTCTCGATGGCCCTCACGAACGCACCCTCGGCGCGCATTTCGGCCGCCTGTTCCAGCGTCAGACTCGCCAGCAGTGCATGCGTTGATTCGGCGCCCGCGCCTTCACCCAGTTTGTCGATCAACATGGCACGCGCCTGGTCGCTCTGGCCGCTGCGGGCCAGGTATTCGGCAACCGATTCGAGTTCGGCGACGGTCACCTCTGACGGCGGCTCGTCCTGATGGCCCGCGGCTTCCGCGTTCACGGGCACCCGCAGCAAAGCGCCCACGGGAACCCGAGCGGGCACCTCGATTCCGTTGAGTCGCGCCAGCGCATAAAACATCAGCGGATCGCCCAGCTCACGCGCCGCGAGCAGCGAGAGCGACTCGCCGCGGTCAACCTTCACTTGACGATAAGGACCCGGCAGAAGCTGTTCGACGGGCGTGTCAATCTGTCGCAGCAGACTGGCCACTACGCTGGAACCGGGCGCATCCTTCGCCAATTCTTCGAGTACGGCCCTGGCCGCGTCGCCTTTGCCGGCTTCCAGGTGCGCCATCGCCGTTGACAGGTCTGCTTCGGGAACGGGTTCGGGTGTCGACTGCGCAGACTCGGGCGGGGGCTCCGGTGGCAGCGGGGCTGCCTCACGCGTCTCGAAGAGCTGACATCCGCCCGTCGCCAGCATCACGAGCGACAGGGCAAATGCCAGGATCGGGCGACCAGCGGTCCAGCTTGCAGCCCGCCCTTGCTGGCGAGCGCCAGCGTTCTGATCCCCGGATGCGGAACCGCCCGCGCCGAGCGCCGCTGATACGACAGCCGCAGCTGTGCGCATCGACTCGCCGGGCGCTCCGGGGATTTTTCGTTTGTTCAAATCGTCTCTCTTTTTCACCGGAAAACGACCGGCGCCAAATACAGTTTTTTCGAAATCGGACAGAGGAATACGCGCTGACGATTCATACTATCACTGTCATGGGTCCGTCTTTCCGGGTCAGTGAAGTCAGTTTCCGCGCTCGATCCAGACCGCCGTCGCCATCCGGCCGGTACGATGATCGCGCCGGAAGCTGAAGAATCGGCTGCCTTCCGCGGTACAGATCATACTGTCCTTTAATTCCCCGACTCCGGCGTCGCGCAACTGTCCCCGGGCGATAGCGGGCAGATCGGCCAGCCAGTGCCCGTCGCGGTTCGGCGTGAACGCGTCTGCCGCGTCAGGGAAAGCGCAACGCACGTCTTCTCCGACTTCATAGTGATCGCGACAGATCCGCGGCGCAATCCATGCGACCAGCCGCTCCGCAGGGACCGGCAAGACATCGATGCACTCGGCGATGACGCCCGCGGCAAGTCCGCGCCAGCCCGCATGAATGGCTGCCACGCAGGTCCCTGTGCGATCTGCGACCAGCACCGGCAGACAGTCGGCCGCCAGCACAACCGCGACCTGGCCAGGTCTGTGAGTCCACGCCGCGTCGGCCGCCGTACCCTCGCACCAGTCGTCGAGGTGAATCACGCGATTGCCGTGTACTTGCGCGAGCCAGCAAGGCTCTGCCGGAAGCTTCCTGCGCAAAAGGCGTCGATTCTCGGCCACGCGAACCGGATCGTCTCCGCATGCCGCGCCTAGATTGAATGAATCGAACGGGGAAGCGCTTGCGCCACCGTTCCGTGTCGTGCAGAAACCCCGAACAGGTCTTTCGAACGGGGCCGGAATGAGGCTGTCTTCGGCGTTCATCGACGCTGTTGGTCATCCGGGGACCGCAGAATCTCGATCAGGTCGGCCATGTCCACCGGGATGGACGAGACGACCTCGATCTTGGCCCCGCTTACCGGATGCTCGAGCACCAGTCGGACCGCGTGCAGGGCCTGGCGCGGAAACGTCCGCCAGGACACGCGCTGGGTGTCCGTGAGACCTGCAGGACTGCCTCGCCGACCATACATCGGGTCACCGATCAAGGGAAACCCGGCGTGCTGCATGTGGACCCGGATCTGATGAGTTCTGCCGGTCTCGAGTTTGAGATCGAGCAGCGTCGCCCCGGCCAGGTGCCGATTGACGCGATAGTGCGTCACGGCACGCCGACCGTCGTCGCGCACGATCTGGCGCCTTCGGTCGACCGGGTGACGGCCCAGCGGCGCCTCCACCCGTCCACCGGCAATCACGCGCCCCCAGACCAGTGCCTGATAATGGCGCTGAATCTCGCGCCGTTTCAGCGCTTCCACGAGACGGCTGTGTGCCCGGGTTGTCCGTGCCACCACCAGGCAGCCGGAGGTGTTCTTGTCCAGCCGATGCACCAGCCCTGCTCGCGGGAGCGCCGCCAGCTCCGGGTCGAAATGAAGCAACCCGTTGACCAGCGTACCCTCGGGATTTCCGGAACCCGGGTGAACCACCAGGCCGGCCGGCTTGTCGATGATCAGCAGGTCCGGATCTTCGAACAGGATCGTCAACCGCATCGCCTGGGGTTCGGGGTTGCTGTCGTGGCGTTCAAGCACCGCATCCAGCTGCAGCACTTGCCCTGCCGTGATCCGGAAATTGGGCTTTACGATGCGACCATCGACGCGCAGGGCGCCCGAGCGGATCCAGCCGGCCAAGCGACTCCGCGAAAAATCAGGCCAGATCGAGGCCGCAGCCTGGTCCACACGCTGATCGCCGTGGGCTGGGTCGACGGTCCACGAATGGCGCACAGGCTGATTCGGACTCACGAGCGCCTCGCCCGGGGCTCGACTGAATGCAGATTTAACCGCAAAACCATTATCATTGCGTTTCTCACACGTCGGATTCTATGCGATGCGAACAATTTCGATCATTCTTTTGCTGCTCATGCTCGGTCTGCAAGGCTGCGGCGGCAACGACAAGCGCGAAGACGGGCCCAGCGCCGAAGATCTCTACGACCAGGCCAGTCGGGCGCTGAATGCGCAGAATTACCCCCAGGCCATCCGGTTGTATCGCAATCTGACGATCCGCTACCCGTTTGGCCGCCACGCCGAGCAGGCCATGCTGGACATGGCATTCGCCCAGTACAAGGGCGGCGCCAACGATGCGTCCATCGAATCGCTGAATCGGTTCCTGCGCACCTATCCGACCCATCCGAACGTCGACTATGCCTGGTATCTCAAGGGGCTTGTCAACTACGACGAGACCATGAACTTCCTGCGCAAGATGATGCCCGGACGCGCTTCGGATCGGGACCAGCAGGCCGCTCACCAGTCTTTCCGCGATTTTCAGGAACTGATCCGGCGCCACCCCGACAGCCGCTACGTGGCCGATGCCAGGCAGCGCATGGTGTTTCTTCGCAACATCATGGCCAAGTACGAAGTTCAGGTGGGCGAATATTACGAACGGCGCAAGGCCTGGATTGCCGCACTGAACCGCGCCCGCTACGTGATCGAAAACTATCCCGGGGCACCCGCCACCATCGACGCATTGAAACTGATGGCGCGGGCATACGAGAAGCTGGATATGCCGGAACTCGCAGTGGACACTCGCGATGTACTTGAAAACAGCTACGCAGAACTGATGGACGAAGACAAGCGCGAGGGGCTGCTCAGCCGGCTGTGGCCTTTTGATTGAATTGACACGTGACTGAAAACGCGGGCATCAAGACCGTGGTCCTGCTGTCCGGCGGGCTCGATTCGGCCACCACGCTGGCAGTCGCCGTGAATCGCGGACTGACATGCCACACCCTGGCGCTGGATTACGGCCAGCGCCACCGGGCCGAACTGGAGGCCGCCGAAATCGTTTCCACAACCCTGGGCGCGGTTTCTCACCGCCGTGTTTCGATCGATCTGCGGGCAATCGGCGGCTCTGCTTTGACCGATGACATCGAGGTGCCCGAAGCAGGTACCACGGGCATCCCTGTCACCTACGTGCCGGCACGCAATACCGTGATGCTGTCGATCGCGCTCGGGCTGGCCGAAACGCTGGACGCCGACGAGGTTCACATCGGCGTTAACGCCGTCGATTATTCGGGCTATCCGGATTGCCGCCCGCAGTTCATCGCCGCTTTCCAGGATCTGGCCCGCGTCGCGACCCGACGAAGCGTCGAAGGCAAGTCGGTCGAACTCATCACACCCCTGATCCACCTGACCAAGGCCGAAATCATCGGATTGGGCACCGATCTCGGTGTCGATTACGGTCTGACGGTCTCCTGTTACCAGGCCGATGCTCGGGGCAGGGCCTGCGGCCGCTGCGATTCGTGTGCCATCCGGCGGGCAGGCTTCAAGGATGCCGGCTTGCCCGATCCGACCCGCTACGCCTGAAACCCGCCTGCACGACGGATTCGCAGCGCGCGCGCATCCATCTCCGGATTCAATCGAGAAAGCCGCCTAAACCACGATGGTTACGGGGCTATGAGCGTGCCTTACGACCTTCTCGGAAACACTGCCCAGCAGCAGGCTCTGAATTCTCGATAGCCCACGCCGTCCCAGAATCACCAGCAGTTCATGGTCGTCTTCGGTGCAACGGATGATTTCCTCTGCTGGATCACCGATGGAAGTCTCATCGACAAGCTTGACGTCGGTTTCACCGATTTCAGCGTGCAAGTTGTCGAAAACACGCTGAGCCGCTGCCTGGGCTGCATGCTCGATGTCGTCGCGACTCATTCCGGCCATGCCGATGATTTCGACGGACGACACCGGAAACACATAGAACAGGCGAATACGAGCCCCTACGGCGCCGGCAAGCCCGAGCGCATAACGCACGGCGCGCAGAGAATTTTCGGATCCGTCGACCGGTACCAGGATTTCCTTGGCTATTGACATTGCATTCTCCTCAAGGTGGCCGTTTGCCCTCGCCCCGATTCTAACGCCGACAGTTTGCTCGATTTATGACCGGGATCAATCGACAAAGGGGGTAAGAATGAATGCCGGGCGATGTTTTGGGACCACAGCCGCATTGGGTGTCGATTCAGCCGCCAATTCAAACGCCGATTCAAACGCCGTTCGAACCCAGCAGTTTCTCCAGTCCGGTTTCATCGAGCACCTCAACGCCAAGTTCCCCTGCCTTGTCCAGCTTCGACCCCGGATCACTGCCGGCAACGACCGCGGTAGTGTTTTTCGAGACGCTGCCGGTCACCCGGGCGCCGAGTTTTTCCAGACGCGATTTCGCCTCTGATCGGGTTAGATTGTCGAGCGAGCCTGTAAGCACATAGGTACAGCCCTTCAATGGCTGTTCATCGGGCTCGGGCGCATGCTCGACATACCACTCGACGCCGTTTTCCAGCAGACTGGCAATCACTTCGCGGTTGCGCTGTTCATCGAAGAACTCGCGGATGTGCCTGGCGACAACGGGCCCGACGTCGCGAATCGCCTCGAGCGACTCGATATCGGCATCCATCAGCGCATCGAGATCACGATAATGGCGAGCCAACGCGCCGGCGCTGACCTCTCCGACCTCGCGGATCCCCAGCGCGAACAGCAGCCGTCCCAGCGGCACTCTCCGACTGGCGTCGATGGCGGCTATCAGATTGCCCGCCGATTTCTCTCCCATTCGCTCGAGGTCCGCCAGCGTTTCGGCTTTCAGCCGGTAAAGGTCGGCGGGATTCCCGACCAGATCCTTCTCCACCAGCTGATCGATGATTCGGGTACCGAGGCCGTCGATATCCATGGCGTTTCGCGATGCAAAATGCTCCAACGCACGCTTGCGCTGGGCCGGACAGACCAATCCGCCCGGGCAGCGCGCGTCGGCCTGGCCCTCGACCAGTTCGACATGCGAGCCGCATACCGGACAGCGTTCGGGCAATTTCCACGCTTGCGGATCGCCTTCCCGCTTTTCGATAATCGGCCGCACAACTTCCGGAATCACGTCGCCGGCACGCCGGACGATCACGTAATCGCCTTCCCGGACATCCTTGCGGCGTATTTCATCGAGGTTGTGCAACGTCGCGTTGGTCACCGTGACCCCACCGACGAATACCGGTTCAAGCCGGGCAACCGGCGTCAGTTTACCGGTGCGCCCCACCTGCACGTCAATGCGCTCTAGCCGTGTCATTTCCTCCTCGGCCGGGAACTTGTGTGCCAGGGCCCAGCGCGGCGACCGGCTGACGTATCCGAGTTCGCGCTGCTGGTCGAAGTCGTCGACCTTGTAGACGACGCCGTCGATATCGAAATCGAGGTCGGCGCGCGTCTCCTGGACCGACTGGTAGAACGACAGCAAAGCCTCGACGCCCCGAGCCTGCCGGGCCATGGCACTGACCGGAAAACCGAGCTCGGCGAGCCGTTCCAGCGCCGCCTGCTGGGCGCCGCCAAGACCCGAGTCGACGCTGCCTTCATCAACGATCGCGGAATAGGCAAAAAAGCGTAGCGGACGCGCGGCCGTGATCTTCGGATCGAGCTGTCGGAGACTGCCGGCAGCGGCATTGCGCGGATTGACGAAGGTCTTGCTGCCTTGCTCTTCCAGCCCCCGGTTGAGTTCGGCAAATCCGCTGCGCGTCATGTAGATCTCGCCGCGCACCTCCAGCGGATCGGGCGCGCCCGCCTGCCTGAGCCGGAGCGGAATCGCACGAATGGTTCGCGCGTTTGCCGTGACGTCTTCGCCGGCGCGGCCGTCGCCGCGTGTCGCCGCACGCACCAGCCGGCCGGATTCATAACGCAGACTGATCGCCAGGCCGTCCAGCTTGGGCTCGGCGGTATACACGACCCTGTCGATATCCAGAGTCTCGCGAATGCGCCGGTCGAAATCGCGCACTTCGTCGGCGTCGAACGCGTTGGCCAACGACAGCATCGGTACTTCGTGCTCGACGGTCTCGAAGCCTTCGGCGGCGCGCGCGCCCACGCGCTGCGTGGGCGAGTCGGGATCGACAAGTGCCGGGTGCGCCTGTTCCAGCGACTCAAGTTCGCGCATCAGACGATCGTATTCGGCATCCGGCACGCTGGGATCGTTCAGGACATAGTAGCGATGATTGTGCTCGGCGATTTCCTCGCGCAACCGGCGCACCCGCTGTTTGGCGGACTCGGCTTTCCGACGGCTCACCTGAAAATGGCTCGCATGGAAATCACGACACCAGTCAGCTGCTCAGTCCGTTCTTGCGGTCGAACTCGCGCATGTCCTCGCGAATCTGCGCGATCCGCTGGCGAGTCAGCAGACATTGGGTATCGTCCATCAGGTCGGCGTCCAGCAACTCGGCAAGCCGCTTTCCAGTGGCCAGCATCGCGTCCCACGCATCCAGCGCGCTGACCGGACCGGGCAAGGTCATGAACAGCGTCACGCCGGGCGTCTGAAACAGATTCCAGCCGGATGGATCGAAGCTGCCGGGACGGCTGATGTTGGCCATGCTGAAGACCGGCCGGGTCGCGCCTCGGTGACGGCGGTGGAAAATCTTCATTTCACCGAAACGCAGACCGGCCTTGATTGCGGCATCCAGCAGGCTCAGGCCGCTGATATTGCGATCGTCGCGGGCGCGCACGTAAAGGGTGACGATCTTGGGCACGCCCGCATTTTCGCGCTCGGCCGCCACGGCCTCGCTCCCTGCGGCTTCGCACACCGGTTCGGATTCTCGCCACTCACGCTCCGGCGGTACACCGGCGCTCGCCTGTGCTTGCGACGCGGCGGCCTCGGCAGCGGAACGCTGCGAGGCTTGCGCCGGCGCTTCCTGCTCGTCCCCATGCTCGGCAGCGCCGAGATCGGGCAACGTTGTCTGACGCGGCTCGCCGGATTGATCGTCTTCGGCCGAACCGGACTCGGGAGGTTGCGCATCTTCGGCCCCGGGAGCAGATGCACCTCCAAAAAACGGCTCCCGCCGATTGTCTTCGCGCCGCGATGCACCTGGCCTGCGCGATGAACCTCCCGGCCGGTGCAGCAGCCAGATCGCGGCCAGCACGCCCAGGCCGATTAAAATCAATATCAGGCGCAGGTTGTCCATGTAGGGAACCTCTGATTGAATTGCCACGAGCGCGACGGCGACTCTGCCGGATGCATCACGAAGCGGCCATCGCCACCGCCTTTTCGAGGTCAACTGAAACCAGTCGTGAAATACCGGGCTCACGCATGGTAACCCCGAGCATCTGGTGCGCAACCTCCATGGTTATCTTATTGTGAGTAACGAACAGAAACTGGACCTTGTCCGACATTTCACGCACCAGTTCCGAGAAACGGCCCACGTTGGCATCATCCAGCGGTGCGTCCACCTCGTCAAGCAGACAGAACGGCGCCGGATTCAGGTTGAAGATCGAAAATACGAATGCCACGGCCGTGAGCGCCTTCTCGCCGCCCGATAAAAGATGAATACGGCTGATGCGCTTGCCCGGCGGCCGGGCAAGGATCGCGGCACCGGCCGTCAGCCAATCGTCACCGACCATCTCCAGGTGCGCATGCCCGCCGCCGAACAGCCGTGGAAAGAGCGTTTCCATGTTCTTGTTGACTTTCTCGAAAGTGTCCTTGTAGCGCGTGCGCGTGGTTCGATCGATTCGGGCAATCGCCTGCTCCAGGGTTTCCAGAGCCTCGACCAGGTCGGTGTGCTGGCGATCCAGATATTCCTTCCGCTCGGCTTCCTGCTCGCATTCCTGGATAGCGGCCAGGTTGACCGGCTCCAGCCGGCGGATCTTGTCTTCAAGCTGGCCCAGCTCGTCGACCCATGCCTGAGCTTCAGCATCGTCGGGCAATTCGGCCGCGAGTGCTTCCAGGTCGCCCTCGAGTTCGCCAACGCGCGCGGCGAAGCGCTCGGTCTCGATTTCGAGCTCGCGCATGTGAATCTTGTTATCGGACTGTTTCTGGCGAATATTTTCCACTTCGGCGGCGGCCTGCTGGCGCTTGCGGTCGTGCTCGCGCCATTGCTGCTCCAGCGTCTCCAACTCGGCCCGGGATGCCTTCAGGCGCTCCTCGATTTCGAGCCTGCGCGTAAGAAGATTGTCGCGCTCGGTCTGCTGCTCGCGCACCGGACGATCGCCCTGCGCCAGCGCCTCGGAAAGCTCGACGTAGCGGCCCTGTAGCTGGCCGATCTGGGTATCCATGCGCTTGATTGCCTGCTTGAGGGAATCCAGGCTGGCACGGGAGGACTCCATCTTCAGCGCATGCTCCTCGCGCTGCTCGCGCGCCTTGCGATAAGCCTGCCGGAGTTGCTCGCGGACCTGTTGCTGCCGGTTTCGGGCCTCGAGCAGCTTTCGCTCCTCGGCATCGACGCGCTCGAGTTCGCCCAGCGCGTCCTGCATTTCGCGGCGCGCCTGGCCGATCGCCTCCTGGTCCTGCTGTTGACGCTCGGCAAGGGTTTCCTGCTCTTCCGCCATCGCCTTGTGCTGCCGATCCAGCGCCTCGCGGCGATTATCCTGGCCGGCCTTCAGGCCCGAAAGCTCGGCTGCCCGGGCCTGCAGCTTGCGAACATCGGCCTCGCACTGTTCGAGCTGGCCGGTTTCTGCCTTGATCGTTTCGTTGAGCTGCTCGAGGGACCGTTGGCGCTCGGAGAGCGAAGTCTCGAGCTGCTGCTGTTCGTGCTCAAGCTGACGAATATGCTGCTGCCTGGCAAGTTGACCGTCGGCGCCCTCGGACCGGGGACCGCGGCGCCATAACCAGCCGCGCCCGAGCCAGAGCCCATCGGGCGTAATCACCGATTGATGCTCCGACAAACCACCAATGCTTTGAAAGGCATCGCGTTCGCTCTCGCAGCACAGAACCGTGTTCAGGAGACTGCCCAGCGCGCCGGCACCGCTGACCTTTTCGCCCAGCGCGCCGGCTTCGGCACGCACGCCCCGAGCGGAAACAAGCCCGATGTCGCCGCTCTCGGGGAGCTGCCCCGGCAAGTCGGTTTCCAGTACGCGCGCCGACAGCCAGCTTTCGAGTACCGTTTCAACAGCCTGCTGCCATGCCGGATCGACGTCCAGCGATTGCAGCAGACTATTACACTTGTCCAGACCCTCGTGCGCCAGCCATTCAGCCAGGGCAGGATCTGGCTCGCGCGGCTGGTTCAATACGTACAGCGATTCCAGCCGTCCGCGGACCTCGCGCCGGCGTCCGCTTGCGTTATCGAGTTCCGACCGCTGCCGGTCGATCTCGGCCCGGATCCCGTCGACTTTCTCGCGCTGCAAGGTATGGTTCTTACGCGCGTTCTCGAGGCTGCGCTCGGTCGTTGCGAGTTCGTCACGCGTACGGCTGCTTTCCTCGTCCAGCCGGGTACGCGCGTCGCCATCGCTGTCTCGCAATCTGGCCAGACGCTGCGAACCCTGATTCATACGCTCGTCCAGGTGCTCGATCCTGAGCTTGAGCAACTCCACCTGCTGCCGTATCCGCGAGCCTTCGCCCTGGCGGCCCTGGTAATTGTCGTTGTGCTCGGCCAGAGACTTCTCGGCCTGCTCGAATTGTTCCTGCGCCTTTTTCTCTTCGCCCCGCGCGGTTTCCAGCGCCGGCTCCAGCTCTGCCATCCGGCCGGTAACGTCCTCGACCTGGGCGCGATCCAGCACAAGGTGCTGCTGCAGTTCGTTGATCTGACCCTCGACCTCGGCAAACTCGCTCTTCTGCCGCTTGAGCAGATCCTGCTGATGCTCGATCGACTGCTCCAGTCGCGCAATCTCGCCGGCCACCTCATAAAGCTCCGCCTGCACCGACGATGTCTTCTCCGACGCCTTGTGCTGCTGCTCGCGCAGCGATTCGAGCGACTTCTCCGCTTCTCGCTGAACCGCCACGGCCTGCTCGATCCGTGTTTCGGTTTCAGTCAGCGCGCGGGACTGCGCATCCATCTCGGCACGTGCGTGGCGCCAGCGCAGCGCGTTGAGACGCGCCTCTTCCTCGCGATAGCGCGTCTTGAGCTTGCGATAACGCTCGGCGGCCCTGGCCTGACGCTGAAGCTTGCCCAATTGCTTGGTAACTTCTTCACGCAGATCGGCCAGGCGCTCGAGGTTCTCGCGGGTATGCCGGATACGGTTCTCGGTTTCGCGCCTGCGTTCCTTGTACAGTGAGACGCCGGCGGCTTCTTCGAGAAAGCCGCGAAGATCTTCGGGACGCGCCTCGACGATCTGCGAGATCATGCCCTGCTCGATGATCGCGTAGCTGCGCGGGCCCAGACCGGTCCCGAGAAACAGGTCGGTGATGTCCTTGCGCCGACACCGGGTACCGTTCAGAAAGTAAGCCGACTGACCGTCCCTGCTGACCTGGCGGCGAACCGAAATTTCATTGTAGTTCGCGTATTCGCCGCCGGCGCGCCCGGCGGCATTGTCGAAAACCAGTTCCACGCTCGCCGTGGTCACCGGCTTGCGCACGCTGGAGCCGGAAAAGATCACGTCGCTCATCGACTCGCCGCGCAACTGGCGTGCCGAGCTCTCGCCCATGACCCAGCGCACCGCATCGATGATGTTGGACTTTCCGCAGCCGTTCGGGCCCACGACCCCCAGCAGGTTCGACGGAAGCTTGATGGTGGTCGGTTCAACGAAGGATTTGAAACCGGCCAGCTTGATCGCAGTCAATCGCATTGAGAGAGTCGAGGCTCCGAGTTATTGGTGTCCGCAGTGAACTCCGCATTTACGGACGATACTCACGGACGATGCTTTATTCTAATGAGAGACGCGCTTAAACAATGCTCGTCAACGATCATCGACATCGACAGGAAACGCCTTATGCCGTCCCAACCCAGCCGGGATCTGGAAGTTTTTTCCAATCCCCAACGCGAGATCGATTATACCATTCACATCCGGATTCCCGAGTTTACCTGCTTGTGTCCGAAGACCGGCCAGCCCGACTTCGGCGAGCTCCGGATCGCCTACGTGCCCGACGAATTCTGCGTCGAACTCAAGTCGCTGAAACTCTACGCCTGGTCGTTCCGCGATCAGGGTGCATTCCACGAAGCGGTCACCAATGAAATTCTGGCCGATCTGGTCGCCGCGACCCAGCCCCGCTTCATGCGCCTGACTGCGGAATTCAATGTTCGGGGCGGCATCTACACCTCGGTTGTGGGCGAGCATCGCGCCGAGAACTGGAAGCCCGAGCCGCTGGTGCAGCTGCCTTAGGAAACCGCTGAACAACGCTGCACCCGTGCGGGGTTGTTCAGACGTTCCTCAGCACTCACGGCTGATCGGTCGACGCGTCTTCCAACGGTAGCATGGGTGTAATCTCGCTGCGTTCGAACGTCTGCTCGATCATGGACTGCGTCTGCTGGCGGACCAGCGTTCTTCGAATGCCTTCACGAACCTCATCCAACGATGGAGGCGCCAGGGCGTCCACTGCGGCAACCCTGACAATCAGCCATTGCCCCTGATAAGGCAGCAGACTGTCGACCACGTCGCCGGCCCCTGTTCCGGCCAGCACCGAGGCAAAATCCGCGGGTACCTGGCTGGCGTCGATCCAGTCGGTGCGCCGCGCGATACGGCCCTCGTCGCTGCTTTGCGCTATGGCCTGGTCGAAGGTCATGTCGCCGGCCTGCAATGCATCGAGTTGAGCCAGAGCGGGCGCCTGTTCGGGAAACTCGATAGTCTCGATCTGAAAGCGCCGGTCCCCGGCCCGCTCGAGCTGCGCCTCGTATACCGCACGAATCTCCGCCTCGGAGATCGGATTGTTGTCCTGGAAATGCTCCAGGTACCGCACATACTGGATCTCGATGTCCTTGACCATACGCTCGGCGCGCACCCGCTGCTGGTTCGAAATCTGCTCCTCGGCGGCGCGATTGGCGACCGCGCGAATCCGGATCAGTTCATCGAGCAGCTCACGCATGCCTTCGGCGTCTTGCTCATCGATACCGCGGACTTCCATCAGAAACTCGAGCATCGGCAGCGTCACGGGCGCACCGTCGACCTCGACCAGCACCACATCGTCAGCGTCCATCAGACCTCGCGCGCTATGTTCTTCGCTGTTTCCGCAGCCCCCGAGCAGCGCGAGCAAAAAAACATATAAAGCTATAACTATCAGTTTTTTACAGCTCATTTCAAGTTTCTTCCTCAATTGACAGCGCATGAATGTCGGTTTCCATCATGTCGCCCAGGGCAGCGTAGACCATACGATGCCGCGCCAGCCTCGGCTTGCCGGAAAACCGCGAGCACTCGATGCGGATGCGAAAATGCCCGCGCCCGTCACGCGCCCCCGCATGGCCTATATGCAGGTGCGATTCATCGATGACTTCCAGGCGCTCCGGGGACAAAGCTGACTCGAGCAGTTCCCGTATTCGCTCCACCCGTTGCCCGCTCACGGCAGCACCTGCAGAAACGGCCGGACCACGACCGACTTCCAGGCGCCCGAGGCCAGGTAAGGATCGGCGTCGGCCCATGCCCGCGCCTCGCCGAGAGACTCGAATTCCGCTACGATCAGCGAGCCGGTAAAACCGGCCGGCCCGGGATCCTCGGCGTCGATGGCCGGCATCGGGCCTGCCAGGATCAGCCGTCCGTCGTCTACCAGGGCCTGGATTCGGCCCAGGTGCGCGTCGCGCGCGGTCGCTCGCGCAGCAAGCGCATCTTCGGTATCGCGGCCATGTATGGCGTAAAACATGCAGAATGTCACTATATTGTCCGTTGGGCACACAGTATATCCAGCGTTTCGCGAGCCATGCAGCGTCGTGGATCGGTATGCGGCCTGCTAAACTCGTTGCCAAATGAACGAGACACCCGAACCCATCCAGAAACAGTCCGAGATGCCGCTCGCCACGGTTCGCGGAGAGCCGCTGCTGAAGTTGCCCGACGACCTGTACATTCCGCCCGACGCACTGGAAGTATTCCTGGACGCGTTCGAGGGGCCGCTCGATCTACTGCTCTACCTGATTCGCCGCCAGAACCTGGAGATCCTGGATATCCCGATCGCCGAGATCACCCGACAGTACACCGGCTACATCGAAATGATGCACGGACTGCGCCTGGAACTGGCCGCCGAATATCTCGTGATGGCCGCGATCCTGGCCGAGATCAAATCGCGCATGCTGCTGCCGCGCCCGGAACCCGAGCAGGAGGAAGAAGGCGACCCGCGCGCCGAACTTATCCGGCGGCTGCAGGAATACGAGCGATTCAAACAGGCCGCCGAGGATATCGACGAACTTCCCCGGCTGGAGCGCGACATCGTCGTAGCCAATGCCGGCGTGGCCGAGCAGCGCCAGGTGCAACTGCCGCCGGAAGTTGATCTGCGCGAAGTTCTGATGGCACTCAGGGATGTGATGACACGCGCGGAGTTGTTCGCCCAGCACCATATCCAGAGCGAGCCGCTGAGCGTTCGCGAGCGCATGAGCCGCATCGTCCAGTCGCTCAAGGGCAAGGAGTTTATCCAGTTCGAGCAGTTGTTCGATCTGGAAGAAGGCCGAATCGGCGTGGTGGTGGCCTTTCTGGCGCTGCTGGAATTGCTTCGTGAACACCTGGTGGACCTGGTGCAGCAGGAATTGTTCGGCAGCATCTACTTGCGCGCCCCCGGCGCCGAACAGGCCTAGCCTCCTCAGTCCCTGTCATCCAAGGCACTTGAATTTTATGAAAGCGGAAAAACTCAAGATCTGGCTGGAAGGCGCGTTGCTCGCGGCAGGCCAGCCGTTGACCCTGACCCAGATCAACAGCCTGTTCGACGAGGGCGAACAGCCCGGCCACGGCGCGATCAGGGAAGCACTGGCGCTGCTCGACGCCGAGCTGTCCGACCGGGCAATAGAATTGGTCGAAGTGGCCGGTGGCTACCGGCTGCAGATCCGCCAGCCGCTGATGCCGATCCTCTCAAGGCTGTGGGCCGAGAAGCCGCCGCGCTACTCACGGGCGCTGCTGGAAACGCTGGCCATCATCGCTTATCGTCAGCCGATCACCAGAAGCGAGATCGAACAGATCCGTGGCGTTTCGCTCAGCGCAAACATCCTCAAGACGCTGCAGGAGCGTGAATGGATCAAGGTGGTGGGCCATCGCGACATTCCGGGCAAGCCCGAACTTCTAGGGACGACCAAGGTGTTCCTCGATTACTTCGCGCTCAAGGGTCTCGACAACCTCCCCACCCTGGCCGAGATCCGCGACCTCGACAACATCGAGCCGGAACTCGGTCTCAATGACCCGGATCACGTCCAGGCGGCCAACGATGACAAGCAAGAAGACGCGCGGCAAGACCAGCAGCAGGCGGAGCAAGACAATGTCGAACACGTCCCGAAAGACGACACGGAAGGCTCGCAAGACAAGCGGCACGAAGAAAACATCGAACAGGGCATCGAACAGTCCGTCGAACGAAGCGCGGGTGACGACGAAGGACGGCAAGGGCCGGAAGAAGCGCCAGAACCGGAAGAATCGGACGACGCCGATGCGGGGCAACAGCGGACGCCGGCAGGCGGGGGCGCGGGCTGAAGCTCGGACCGCTGCACCGAACGCCGGCGACGAGCGCCTGCAGAAGGTAATGTCGCGGGCCGGTCTCGGGGCTCGACGCAAGATCGAGGAACACATAAAGGCCGGGCGAATCAAGGTCAACGGCAAGGTCGCGACGCTCGGCATACGGGCTGCGGTCGGCGACCGGATCCAGTTCCAGGACTCGAATTACGAGGTCGTCGGTCAGCGCAAGACGCACAAGACGCTCATCTACCACAAACCCGAAGGCGAACTGACCACCCGCAGCGATCCGGAAGGGCGCCGCACCGTGTTCGACAACCTCCCCGCCGTGCGTGACGGGCGCTGGATCGCGATCGGACGACTCGACATCAACACGGCGGGACTTCTGGTCCTGACCACCGACGGCGAACTGGCCAACCGGATGATGCACCCGGCCGGACAGGTCGATCGCGAATATCTGTGCCGGATACGCGGCGAAGTCTCCGACGCGGATCTCCAACGATTGCTGCGCGGGGTCGAGCTTGAGGACGGCAAGGCCAGCTTTTCCGATCTGGTCATCGGCGAACACACCGCCGACGAGCACACGACCGGCCATACCTGGTACACGGTCACGATCATGGAAGGGCGCAATCGCGAAGTCAGGCGCCTGTGGGAAGCCGTGGGTGCCCAGGTCGCACGACTCAAGCGCGTCCGCTTCGGTCCGGTCTTCCTGCCGGCCAAGCTTAGACCCGGCCAGCACGAGGAGCTCGGTGCCAAGGATCACCGTATTTTGCGCGAAGACGTCGGCCTGAAGCCGACCCCGGTGGAACTCACACTCAAGCGAGCATAGACACAGCGGCGCGTTACGCCTTTGACTTGCTTTTTTTTGGCCCCTGGCGTCTTCGCGAGTGCTGTTTTTGATCTTCGACTCAGACCAGCAGGATCCTACCGCTGGTACCTGCGGCCCTTCCACCCGGCGCCGGTACCGAAGTGGTGGCGAATCGCAGAATCGACGGTGGCGACCAGAAAAAGCATTGCCGACAACGGCAACGCCAGCGACCACTGAATGCCCAGACCACTGAAGCGCACCTGGGGCGAAAACGAGAGCGCCATCAGCAGCCATCCGGCAAGTCCGGACAAGGCGAGGACGGGATCGAATCTCAAAAGACCGAGAATCGTCGCGGCCGGCGGTACCACGAACACGAGCAGCATCGCGGCGACGACGGTCAGCAATAACAGGCGCGAATATCGCAGCTGGGTGTAGGCCGTGCGGCGCACGGTTTCGAGAATGGACGCAAGATCAGGGTGTCGACGCAGGCTCTCGACGCCATGACTGAGCCCCAGCCAGATGCGCCCGCCGGCCGCGCGGACTCTTGACGCCAGTTCGCAATCATCGATCAACGCATTCTTCCAGGACTCGAACGCGCCGGTCTTGTCCAGGTATTCGCGACGCACCAGCACGCAGCCACCGGCGGCCGCGGCGAACGGGCGATCGTCGCGATTGACCCAGGCAAACGGATAAATCTGCTTGAAGAAATACACAAATGCCGGAAGCATCAGCTTTTCCGGCCAGCTCGATGCCGGCAGGACGGCCATTATCGAGACCTGGTCGAGGTGCTCGCGTTCGAGTTTTTCCACCAGTCCCGACAGCATGCCCGGCGCGAGCCTGATGTCAGCATCGATCAACAGCACCAGCGGGGATTCGATCACGTCAAGACCCTGTTGCTGAGCCCAAAGCTTTCCGGACCATCCGGGCGGCGCCGATCGGCCCTCGATCAACTGCATGCCCGGTAACGAGTCCGCGCTTGTCGCCACAATAGCGGCGGTGTCGTCCGCGGACTGGTCATCGACCACGACGACACCCGCGACACCAGTCTGAGACACGACGGACTCCAGCGTTTGCTGAATGGTCGCGGCCTCGTTGCGGGCCGGTATAAGCACAGTGACGGTCTCCGGCAGGCCGCCGGCGGAATCCAGTGGCTCGATACGCTCGCGGGTGCTCCAGGGCCGCCACGGCAACAGCAGCACGAGCAGCCACAGCGCAGTCGCGACCAGCGCGAGGGCGGTCACCGGAACGCCCCGCCGTGAATAGCGGGGCACACCTGCGTCAGTCCTGAACCACCTGCAGCGGAATCCGGCGATCGCGCTGGGCCTGGTCGTAGGTCGGGAGATCCGGGGCGTATTCACCCTCGGTCTTCGGTCCACGCATCCAGGCACCCAGCGCCTTGACCGGATGATTGAAGGTATCGACGACCGCCGTGCCCTCGTAACCGCAGTGCGCCATGCAGTTGTCGCATTTGGGATTGCGGCCCACGCCATATTCGTCCCAGGGCGTGTCCTCCATCAGCTCCTCGAAGCTTGACGCATAACCTTCGTCGACCAGCAAGTAACAGGGCTTCTGCCAGCCGAAGATGTTGTAGGTGGGATTGGACCAGGGCGTGCACTGGTAGGTCTGGTTGCCGGTGATGAAATCCAGGTAAAGCGACGAGTGATTCATCGGCCACTTCGACTTG
>Ga0209931_1000296_pt1 | contig 30316 bp, 24 predicted proteins | sample SalPonR1_B_D1_MG_FD_185697 | JGI IMG/M metagenome (GOLD analysis project Ga0209931, IMG submission 185697) | Salt pond soil microbial communities from South San Francisco under conditions of wetland restoration - Salt Pond MetaG R1_B_D1_MG... ...
CCCAGCTGACCGGCTGCACCGAGACGGGTCGTGGGTAGCAGCTCCTCGGGCAGGGTGAGCGCGATATCGATCTCGACGGCGTCACCCAGATAGCCATGCAGGAAATCGACCAGACGGCGGCATTCCGGCCGCCCGGGCAGGCAGCTGTCGTACTCTGCGACGTCACGACAGTGCAGGGTGACGCGGATCTTGTCGTTCACGCTGTAGGCCCGCGCGCCGAGGCAGCAATTTCGCCCCAGCGCCGCGGTTTCGGTGCCCAGGCGCGACAGGTCGTCATCGCTGAATTCAAGCCAGGTGCCGACCCTCTCTTCAAGCTCGGCGTCCATCTCCATGACCTCGCGCAGGAGCTGGGAAAGCCGCGTGGCGCTGCGCACGCGGCTGCCCCAGAGCCCGGAGAGATGCCGCCGGGTATCATCATCGAGCGAATCGCGGTTTTGCAGGCCCGGCGTGCCGTGCCCGCTAAGCGCACCGACCCAGGCGCGGAACCTGTCATCGGCGGGGCGGTCCATCTGCACAACGGGGCGGGCATCGGCCCACGCGCGGTAGAACAGTTGCACGAAACGGGTCGAGAAGATGTCGGCGAACCGGGCGAAAGCCGGGTCATTGCGCCGTGTCATCCACTGGTGCGCTTCCAGCGTCATCGCCAAGGGCAGGGGGCCGTTGGGACCGAAGAAGCCCATGAATTGCACGAAGACGGATATCGCGTCGCCGGGGCTTTCGGGCGGCACGACCCGGGTCACGTTGGATGACGGAAAAGCCAGGAAAGGGTCTTGCCGGATATGCACGATTTCCTCGCTCTGGCGCGCGGCCGTGCCCATGCGGGGTTTTTCGGGGTGGCTGCGGTCAAGCTCGCGCATCAGGTTCAGCACGTCGAAGGACCAAGGGGCCTCGATCAGCTCCTGGTATCGCGCCTTGCCGTTCACAGGACCGGACCCGTGCCCGACCGTGGTGGCCAGCGCATGACCTCGCCGCGCTTGCGTGACACGATCACGGTCTCTGTGAAGCTGTTGAGTTGTACGTAATCTGCAAGGAACCGATCCAGGACGGCGCCCAGCAGGGCAATGCCGCTGCCTTCGAAGGCGCGTTCGTCGAAGGTCAATGTCACTTCCAGCCCGCGGGCGGGGGCGTAACCGTCAGGGCGTTTGACCGATCGCACCACGGGCCGCGTTTCGCTACCGGTCAGCCCCTGGACCTGCCGTTCGGTGATGCTGTCGGACAAGTCGGCGAACAGCGACAGGGCATCTCGCAGGCCGGCGGCGGGGTCGTCGGCGTGGCGGTCGTTCAGGCCCAGAAGGTTGAAGCTCAGGCAGTTGATTGCCTGCCACATCCGCGCACCCTGATCCCCAATACGCGGGTTGGGACCTTCCTGACCTGACAGTGCATCGCGCGGCGGGGTCGGTCCGGTGATGCAGGCGAAAGCGATCGAGGTGTCGTTGACTAGCCGGAAATCCGCCTTGGCCTGCCCCATGGGAAGCATCGCCGGCAGATGCCGGTTGGTGCAAAGAAGATCGGCCTGAAGGCTCTGAACCGGGTCGGGATCATCGATGGTGGCTGGTTCATGCAGGGTGATCAGGGTCTCGGATCCGGTATAATCGCCATGCTGGCCGCGGCGGATTTCGGTCGCGCTCAGGCGACGTGGCCGTTGGCGGATGTCATAGTACAGCTCTTCGGAGGCGCGCGTGGCATCGCGTGGTTGCCCGTAGACCGGCCAGATCGGCACTGGCTTGCGCTTTCCGCCGTAATGCGCGCGCACCCTCAGAACCGAGTGGATCTCGTAGTTCTCGTGCGGGCTCGGTTGCGGCACCATCAGATGTTCCCGGCGGCCCGCGTCGATCTTGACCCGCGCCGAGCGTTCCGAGAACAAGTTGATCGCAGGTGCGGTATAAAGCCGGAAGCTCTGGTCCGAGATGGTCGAGGCCAGCGCGGCATCGGCCCGGTCGAATTCGAACAACAGGTCGCAGGCCGGGGCGGTGACCCGCTCCAGCAGGGCGGCGAGCCCGGACAGGCGGAAGCCGAGGAATTTCTGCGGCAGCATGTGGAACTCGCGCAGCAGGGCGAAGCCGCGGAACAGGCGCCCCTCTTCGGGGAAAAAGGATTCGTCCTCGTCGAAACCCAGCTGCCGGACCAGACCAGGTGGGCACCGCGCGAAGACGGGGTCGCCTTGCGTGTCCAGCCAGCGCAGGGTCAGCTTCGTGCTGCGCGCGAAGATCTGTTCGTAAAGGCCGGTCATGGCCGCCATGGGGCCGTGGAGGTGCACCGGCAGGTTGTCCAGCCCGGCCCGGGCGAGATCGCCGACGGGCGGGGGCGGCTTGGCATTCGGCACGATATCGGCATCCGGGTCGGGTGTTCCCGGCCCGGTGCGCCGCACCAGCCGAAGCCTGAGGCCGGCTACGGTCCCTTGCGATACCTCCAGCCCGAGGGCTTGCAAGGGGGCGGGACTGGTGAAATAGGCCGCCTGGTCCAGTTCGAGCGGCCATAGCTCCAAAGGTGCGGCCAAGCGGAAGCGGCAGGACACACGTTGATCGCGTTCGCGGTAGGCCGCGTCCAGATAGCCGCCCGGTGCGAAGCGCTTGCCCTGGGCCAGGTCCGGTTGGCGGAAGTCCGGCGCGGCCTGTAGCAGCGCCGCGGCGGGTACCGGGGCCAGGTAGCCTGGGAGCAATTGCTTCAGGATGGCAGTGGTAAAGGTCCCGAATTCCTCGTTCTGCTTCATTCCCACCCGCGCGGCGAGAAAGGCCGAGCCTTCTAGAAGCCCTGCGAGGCCTGGGTCAAGCCGGTCCCGCGTCAGCCCGCCAAGCCTGTCGGCAAGTCCGGGAAACTCTGCGGCGAAGGCGGCAGCCCGGTCATAGAGGGCGTTGAGCTCGCGTTCGTAGAGGTCGAGAAATTCCTGCTGCATGGTTTTTATGCGCCGTCGACTGACGAACCCTTCGTGGAGCGCGCGCCATTGGCGCGCGGTCCGCCGGCGCCGACGATTCCCTGAAGTTCCACCTTGCCGGAGCCGACATCGATCTCGGCCAGGAATTCTAGCGGGATATCTACGGGGCGGCATTTCATTTCCGCATGGGCATGAAAGGCTATGCGCTGGTTGGTTTCCTCGTTGACCTCCTGTTGGGCAATCGTCAACGTTTCCGGCACGAGCCGCGGTTCATGGGCGATCAGGGCCTGTCGCAGGGCGGCGCCAAGGTCCTGCAGGCCAGTGGAATCAGTGGTCAGGTGGGTCAGGTCGTCGATGCCATAATTCAGCACCGAGCGGCGAACCGAAGGATGACCGTCAAGATCGGTGACCGATGCGAGGTTGATCGTATTGACGAGATGACCGAGGTCAATGTTGAGATTTCGCTTGAGGGCGGCTTCGTTGGTGCCGCGTCTGCGAACCGAGGCCCTTTGCGATACAACGCGTGCGCCGCCCGAATCGTAATTGACGTCATGCTTGCGGGAATCACCGGCCTCGGCGGCCTCGCGAAAGGCATAGAGTAGAGGAACCTGAAGCGGCTGACTCCGTTGTTCCGTCTTTTCCGATCTTGCCGGTTTTCGCATACCGTCCTCTTTCGGGTGGCCACGGGCCAAGCTTGCCCGGCGGATCCCGACCCTGGCCCGCCACGGAACGGAAAGCCGCACCGAGCGGGTGCCGGACGAAACGATGTCGCGGGGCCGGCCACAAGCGGGCCCCGCGATCCCGTGCGTGGATCAGAGCGCGCGGTTCTCCGCGATATCCCAGCCGATGTCGCTTTCGCCGATCTTGCTGCCCTGCTCGTTCTGCTGGGTATAGGTGACCTTGAAGGACTTGAAGTTGAACGACAGCGTCTCTTGCACGCGGTCAAGTCCGTCACTGGAGCCGCCGGTGCTGTAGGAAGACACCAGAACGGTGTTCATCTCGAGTTTGAGGTAATCCACAGGCTTGTCCCCGCCGGCCTTGCGCACGATCAATTCTGCCTTCGGGATATGGCGGCCCGAGGTACAGGCCTTGAGAAGGTCAGGTGTGGACAGGTCAAGGTACTTGGTAAAGGTGATGTCGTTGACATTCACCTTGCCGCCACCACCGCCCGAACCCATGTGCGTCGTGCCGGATTGCGACATGCCCCAGTTCCAGGACAGGACGTCTATCCCATCCTTTTCCTTGAATTCCTTGATCTGGGATTCGCCTTTGATGCCATCGATGATAAGGCCGATATCGGTTGCCATGGGGGTTGCTCCTTCGTGAAATGACTGCTGGGTCTAAGGGGGTGAACGTGACTTAGTTAGACGGAAGCTTGGACACGAGGCTCATGCCGATATCCATGCCCTCCAGTTGGAAATGCGGGCGCAAGAGGAATTTCCCGACGTAGTAGCCCGGGTTTTCGGGGTCTTCGACGACTTCAACCTTGGCCCCGGCCAGGGGACGCCGCGCCTTCTCTGCTTCTGAAGCATTTGCAGGCGACGCATGAACATACTGAGAGATCCAGTCCTGAAGTTCGGACTGGAGCTGATCCTTCTCTCTGGTCGACCCGATCTGGTCGCGCACCATGTGCTTGAGGTAGTGCGAGAACCTCGACACGGCGAACATGTAGGGAATGCGCGACGACAGATTGTCGGCCGCCGTGGCGTCGGCCGATGGAAACTTCTTGGGCTTGTAGAGCGATTGCGCCCCGATGAAGGCGGCCTTGTCGCTGTTGGAGCGGTGGATCAGGCTGATCAGACCGGCCTTGGACAGCTCTGCCTCGCGACGGTCGCTGATCGCGGTTTCAGTGGGGCATTTGAGGTCACTGCCACCCTCCTCGGTCTGGAAGGTGTGCGTGGGCAGGTTTATGACCTCGCCACCCGATTGCACGCCGCGAATCTGCACCGTCCAGCCGTAGTCCTTGTGGGCCCGGGCGATGTTGGCACCCATGGCATAGGCTGCGCCCATCCAGGCATATTTTTCACCGGTGTGACCGTCGGTCTCTTCCTCGAAGTTGAAGGCTTCGACGGGTAACGAATCCGGCCCGTAGGGTTCGCGGGACAAGACGCGCGGCATGCAGAGCGCCAGGTAGCGAGCGTTCTCACTGTCGCGCAGGCCTCGCCATCCGGCGTATTCTGGGGTGTCGAAAATTGTCCCCAAGTCATGTGGATTGGAAATCTCGTTCCAGCTATCCATCCCCATGAGTGTCGGCGCTGCATTGGAGAAGAAGGGCGCGTGTGCTGCCGCGGCGATCTTGCCCATGTCGCGCAGAACCCGGACGTCCGCTGACGAGTGGTCGAATTGGTAGTCGGCGATCATGCAGCCGAAAGGCTCGCCGCCCAGATTGCCCAGCCCGGTCTCGTAGACCTTCTTGAAGAAGGGGCTCTGGTCCCACTTGGCGCCTGGATAGCTGCGTAACTCCCGCTCAAGTTCGGCCTTGGAGATGTTCATCACCTTGATCTTGAGCGACGAGTCGGGCTCTGCATTGTTGACGATGTATTCAAGCCCACGCCACGAGCTTTCGATCTTCTGAAATTCAGGGTGATGAAGGATCTCGTTGGTCTGCTCGGTCAGCTTGGCGTCAAGCTGCGCGATCATCTCGTCGACAGTGTCGAGGATGTCCTCCTTGACGACCGACTGATCCTGAAGGGCCTGCTTGACGAGCGTCGAGACCGCATTTTCCACTTCTGCCTCGGCATCCGGTGTGCGCGGCTTGAAGCTGGCTTTCAGAAGCTGTGAGAAGTCTTCCTGCTCCTCGGTGGCTTCCGGCGCGACGCTCTCCTGCTGGGTCGAATTTTCCATGTATGCTTCCATTCTCGCGTTCGGTATCACTCATCCTGACGGACGGACGAGGGAATTCAAAGCGGCGCGGCCACCTTCTTCAGCGGGCGGCGGTATCCTCGTCCGAATCGGCGCCAGAGCTGGAGTCGGCGGTTTTCGATTCGAGCATCTTCATGAGTTCAGGGTCCGACAGAAGTTGCCGCAGAAGATCCTGCGCCGCTGATTTGCCATTCATGTAACGTTGCAGGTTGGCGAGCTGTTCGCGCGCTTCAAGGAGGGTCTTGAGCGCGGGCACCTGGCGCGCGATCTGTCCGGGGTCCAGGTCCTCCATGCTGCGGAAGGCCAGGTTGACGCCAAGCTTTTCACCCTCTTCGCCGCCGAGCTTGTTGTCGACGTTGAAACTGACCGCGGGCTCGATGCTGGCCATGTACTTGTTGAAGTTCTGCGGCTCGACATCTGAAAAAGGCCGTTCCGCGACCTTGGGCTTCTCCTTGGCGGAGGCATTGCCGGAAAGATCGGCCATCATGCCCATGACAAAGGGCAGTTCGACCTGTGCGCTCTCGTCGTATGGGTCTTGGTAGGCGATGTGGACGCGGGGCGGGCGATTGCGCTTGATTGCGCTTTGACCGGAGTCGGACATTATGGAAAACTCCTGGATGAATTATGTTGCAAGGAAGCCAGAGCACGCAATTTTTGTCAATTGTTTTGGCGCATGGGTGACATGTCGGCCGGCTACGCTTGCCGCTGCGTCAAGCAGCGTCGCTGGCCTCGACGATGCGGCGGAAATGGGGATTGTCGGAAATAAGGCTGTCCCAAGGTCCCAGACCCAACAGCCGGCCATGGTGCAGCACCGCGATCCTGTCGCACTGGCGCACCGTGCTAAGGCGATGCGCGATCATCATTATGGTCTTGTCGCCTGGCAGCGCCGCGATGGCATCCATGACGTCGCGCTCGGTCAGATTATCGAGTGCGCTGGTCGCCTCGTCGAAGACGATCAGATCAGCGTCGTGATAGAGTGCCCGGGCGATGCCGATCCTTTGGCGCTGCCCGCCCGAGAGACGCACGCCGCGTTCGCCGACGGTGGTGTCATAGCCCGCGGGCAGTTCCGAGGTGATAAAATCGTGCAGTTGCGCCAGTTTGGCGCAGCGGCTGGCCCTTTCGTGGTCGACGTCGGATTGGGGCACGCCGAGCGCGATGTTCTGTGTGATGGTTGAATCGGTCAGGAAAATGTCCTGGGGAACGTAGCCAACGCTTTGCTGCCAGGCTCGCAGGTTGTCGGCGGTAATCGGAGTGCCGTCTGCACGCATCTCTCCCTGCTGCGGGGCCAGAAGGCCAAGCACGATGTCGGCGAGTGTCGTCTTTCCGGCGCCGGTGCTGCCGACGATGCCTATCCGTTCGCCCCGGAAAATCTTGAGCGAGACATCGTGCAAACCGGCGCCTTCGGCATTGGGATAGCTGTAGCTGACATTCTCCAGTTCAAGCCTGTCGCGCAGACCGATGCCGGGCGGCAGGGTGCGGGGCAGCGGTTGTCCATTGGCCGTACGCTGGAAGTCCTCGGTGATGCTGTCGACGACACCAAGCCCATACTGCAGCCTGGAGAAGGTGTTGTAGATCTTGGCCAGCTCGGGAAGGATACGTTGTCCGGCAAAGGCAAAAACGCCGACGAGCGGCAGAAGATCTCCCAGTGGCGCGCCCGTTTCGTACGCCGAGCGCTCAACCAGCAGCAGGCACAAGAGGATTATGCCACCGAAGGCCACTGACTGGACCGCGAATTGCGGCAGGCCGGAAATGAAGGTCATCTGGGTCTGGCGTCTGGCTATCGCGGCCGCGGGTTCGGCGAACCGGTCGAGATAGGTCACTTCGTGGCCGAGCAGCTTTATGTCCTTGATACCACCCAGAACCTCCCCCGTTATGCGGTAGCGTTGGGCGTTGAGCCGCACGCGCTCCTTGCCGATCCGCCGCATGAATTTGCGCGCGGTGCCATAGATCACTGCATAGATACCGCCAAGTAACAGAAGCGCACTGCCTGCGACCACCGGATTGACCAAGATCACGACGGTCAGGATCGCGATCGTCGAAAGCAGACCGGCGATCAGTTCCGCCAACGGTCGATAGAACTGGTTCACGATTTGCGCTGCCTCGGACAAGATGCCCTTGTTCATGTCGCCGGTATGGCTGTCGAGGAAGAACTCGTAAGGCTGACGAAGATACCGACCGAGCAGACGGTGGCTGAACAGGTAGGACTGCGTGAAGGAAAAACTGGTGATCGCGTATACCTTGAGCACCTGCAACGCGTTGGTCAGGATGATGACCACAAGCGACCCTACCCCCACGGCGATCAGGAAACTGTAGTCCGAGGTAAAACCCAAAGCCTCGTAGGTGAACCTGAGAAAGGCGACCTGCTGAATCTGGCTCGGATCAGCGAGAACTGTCAGGAAAGGCAGGATCGAGACGACCGTCACGGCCGAAGACAGCGAGGCGACGATGATGACTGCCAGCACACGCAGGGCCTTTCGGCGTTCAAGCGGTGTAAGGAGAAGCCAGGCTCGCCGCCATGTCCCGTAGGTCTCTCTCATAAGAATGCTCCGGATGCTCACTGCTTGAAATACACGGGCCAATCGGATTGCGCGCCGTCGGATGGCCGAAAACCTCGACATGGCGATATCGCGTTGACCGCGCAGAATGCTCTGCTGGATCGTTTTTCAGGAAACCGCGGTCGGTTCAAGCCGTTTGCAGATCTCGAAATCCTCTTCGTAGTAGTCGATCAGAAAGTTGCGCCGCTGCGCCGCGTCGAGGACGCGATCGAAGCGCTGATCGCCTGCTTTCTTGAATTGCGCGACGGATCGGTTCCGGAACCGGGCGATCACTGGATCGGGCAGCACGCGTTTCGCCAAGGGTTTGACCAGCCGGACAAGGGGCCGATTGGTGCGCTGCTTCCAGGCGTGGTTGTTTGCGGCACGAAAGGTGGTGCCGGTGTCCAACGAGACCTCGAACCTCGATTCCAGGAATGCGGACAGGGACCCCAGGTCGCGGAAGTCGAAAAGGTGATCGATCAGTTGTTTGCCGTCATGAAATATGAAGTCAGACTGGCGCCGGAAGAACGTCATCGGCAGGCCGTCAAGGTCTTCAACACGCAATTTGGCGAGAATGCTGTCGACCAAGGCGGCAAGATCGGACTGCGAGAGGCTGGCCAGGGCCTCGCCTGAGGTGTTTCTGAGATACTGCCCAAGCGCAGACTGGAAGCGAGAAAGCGGCTCGCGGCACACCGCGATCGCGTCGAAGTCTCGGATTTTTTCCAATGTATCCGGCGCGGTCAGAGAGATCTGCCTTAATGTCCTGTGATCGTTGTAGAAGTCCCCCAGTTCAGGGTGGGCTGTCCAGCCTTCGGCGAAGTCGGGATCATGCGGCAGGGCCGTCTTGAGCTGTCGGCTGATGGTCGTCCCGGCCGTCTTGGGAATATGGATGAAGGCGAGGCGCTGCGCATCGCAGATTATGGTCGGCATCAAGTGGTGGTCCCTGGCTGACGCGGTCGGGTAGCAACCAGATCCGACGACGCCCCTGCCACCTTGCCACACCGCTGGAAGATAGGACGGACCATGATGAGCGCACCCCTCCGTCCGTTCCGGAGGGGACCGCAGACGGAAGGGGGCTGCATCAGCTCTCTTCCGCGATCTGGTTCGCGACCCCGCGGACTTGCAGGAAGCCGGTCGCCGGTGCCAGGACGCGGCCAACGGTATCGGTCCAGCGTGTGACAGGGTCCTTTGTTACGAAGACAATGTCCTGCGCCATGATCGGGAAGGATTTCATCATGATCAGGGCCGAGGCATCGGTCAGATCGAACTGGAAGACCGCGTCAATCTCATCATGCACCTCGTCCGTGCTGCGGAACACGAAGACACCACGCGCGTTCGCGCGCTGGCGGCTGATGCCACCAACCTCGGCCAGGAGCTCGGTCAGGGACTTCTCCTCGGTCCCCAGCGGCATGGCAGAGGTTGCGATCTCGCCGAAGATATAAACGTCGTTGTTCACCAACTTGGGTACATGTACCGCATCGCCCGGAAGAAGCACGGGGTTATGACGCGGATCACCTTCTTGCAGGAAGAGCTGGGCGTTGACGAGATATTCAACCCCACCGCGGCGCAGCTTCACGCGGGACAGGTCAGCGGCGTTACTCGTACCCGATGCGTTGAGAAGGTCGACAAGATGCAGCGGCACATTGGTCAGGGTGGTGGGGCCGCGGCTGCCAACGTCGCCAGTAACCATGACATGATGGGCACGGAAGTTGTCCACCGCAACCTCAACCTGCGGATCCTTGAGGTAGTCTTGCAACCTCTCCGTCAGCTCAGAACGAATCTCGCGCACCGTGCGGTTGCGGGCGTCAACCTCGCCAACGAAAGGGTAGAAGAAGGCGCCAGTCTCATCGACGACCGGTCCCTCGTCCGGTTGGATGGACTGTTCAGCGCCGTTTGAGGTGCGTTCAGGCGTCGTCCAGACCTGGATTCGCAACTGGTCGCCGGTGCCGATACGATATGTGTAGCGTCCCGGGTTCGGCGGTGGCGACCCACCGTAATCTTGCCGCGGTGCATAGTATTGCGCCACGGTCTCATTGATGTTCTCGGGTGTGACGCGGATCACCTTGAGGTTTTCCGGCAGTTTCTCTTGCGCGCTGCTCGATACGGGAAACTGCATGTGCTCGCCGCATCCGGACAGGAGCAGAAGGCAGCCAAGCAGGAATGATACGAATTTCATGTTGAACCGGAGTCTTCTGCTGTTGCGAACCGTAACCATCCCCCATCCTGCCTTGGCAGGAAAGCCCGCCCGGACAGGGTTGCGCCACCCTAGGACGCACCGCCGCGCGATCCAAGACCCCGGCAAGCGAATATTCGGGTTTCTGGGACCTTGTTGCATCACGTGGGGTGCCCGCGCGGACAGTGGCGCGATAACAACGGTCGATCCCACGCACTGCCGGCCGTCGTTTTTGCCCTGCCAGAAACGGCCCGAACAGGTTACAGAATTCAACATGGTGACGGGATACATGACAAGCGGACGGATCAAAGTGATCGGGGCGGGACTGGCGCTGTCCTTTGGGGTATGGAGTGCGGCTGAGGCCGAAACGGATTTCGTCACCGGCTATAACACCTATGGCTATCCCGGCCTGATCGACATGCCGTCGGCGCATGGTCGGCCAGACGGGGAACTGGCCTATACCTCCAGCTATTTCGCCGGGCAGTGGCGCAACACGCTGACCTTCCAGATGCTGCCGCGCCTGTCGGCCAGCTTTCGCTATTCCAGGCTCGAGGACATTCGTCCGGGTCCCGGCGGCCCGGTGGTGGACAGTCGATTCGACCGCAGTTTTTCCCTCCAATACCGTGTTCTCGACGAGACCGCCCGGCGTCCGGCTGTGGCCATTGGGCTGAACGATTTTCTGGGGACCGGTATCTATGCGTCCGAATATGTCGTGGCGAGCAAGACGCTGGGCGACAGCCTGCGCGTGACCGGTGGCATCGGCTGGGGGCGCCTGGCCGGGGTCAGCGGGTTCGAAAACCCCCTGGCGTTCTTTGGCGACGGTTTCCGAGAGCGTGGCACGATCGACAAGCCCTTCGGCGGCGAGGTGAACCCCGAGAACTGGTTCCGCGGCGACGCCGCACTTTTCGGGGGTGTCGAATGGCAAGCGAGCGACCGTCTTACCCTGACAGCCGAGTATTCCTCGGACGCGAACCCCAACGAGTCGCCCTCGGCCTTTGACCGGGAAAGCCCGTTCAATTGGGGTGCGACCTACCGGATTAGGCCCGGTGTTTCCCTCTCGGCGCATTATCTCTATGGAACCGAGGTCGGGGTGCAGGTCTCCATGGCCCTCGACCCCAAGAACCCGCCGCAAGCCTCGGGCCGCGATTCGGCACCGCCACCGGTGGTGCCGCGGGACGGCGGCAGGGTGGGGGGTCTCGACTGGCCCCAGACTGTTGATACACAGTCCGGCCTGCGCCGCGATGTCGCGCGGGCGCTGGAAGGGCAGGGTATTGGCCTACATGCCTTGCACCTGGAGGGTGACATGGTGCGACTCGAGATCGAGAACACCACTTACCCCAGGGCAGCGCAGGCGGTGGGCCGCGCCGCGCGCAGCTTGACTGGCCTGATGCCCGCCGAGATCGAACGCTTCGTGATCGTCCCTGTGAGCGCGGGCATGGCCGCCTCGGAGGTTGAGATCGCGCGGGGCGATCTGGAGGCCTTGGAACACGAGCTGCGTAACAGTGCCCGGATTCTCGAACGGGCCGACATCCGTCCGGCCTCAAGCAGGACGCCAGCATTCGAGGGGCGCTATCCCTCCTTCGAATGGGGCGTCGCGCCCTACGTGACGCCAAGCCTCTTCGACCCAGACGATCCAGTGCGCGCAGATGCCGGGGTCGAGGTCTCGGCCCGCTTCCGCCCCGCACGCGGGCTGGAGTTCTCGGGGGCTATGCGCAAGAAGGTCCTGGGGAACCTGGATCAATCGAGCCGCCCCTCGACTTCGGGGTTGCCGCACGTGCGCAGCGACTTCAACATTTATGACCGGCAAGGCGACCCGGCGATCACTAACCTGACAGGCGCCTACTATTTCAAGCCCGGGACCAATTTTTACGGGCGGGTCACGGCGGGCTACCTTGAGCCAATGTTCGGCGGCGTTTCCGCGGAGTTGCTGTGGAAACCGGTAAACAGTCGCTTTGCCCTGGGGGTCGAGGCGAATTACGCCCGTCAACGGGACTACGACCAGCTTCTGGGTTTCCAAGACTACGATGTCGCCACCGGGCATGTCTCAGCATACTGGGACATGGGCGGCGGGTATCATGGGCAGGTCGACGCTGGGCGCTACCTTGCCGGTGACTGGGGTGCCACACTGTCGCTGGACCGAGAGTTCGAGAATGGCTGGCGTGTCGGCGCCTTTGCCACGCTGACGGATGTGCCATTCGAAGAGTTCGGTGAAGGCTCCTTCGACAAGGGCATCCGGATCACGATCCCCATTTCCTGGATTACGGGGCAGCCCACCCGCGACGATTATACCGCGACATTGCGTCCGGTTACGCGTGATGGCGGCGCCCGGCTTCAAGTCGAGGGGCGGCTCTACGACCGGGTGCGGCCGCTTCAGGCGCCCGAGCTGCAAGATGGATGGGGGCGGTTCTGGCGATGAGGACAGGAATACGTGCGGCAGGTCTTATGACCGTGCTCGGGCTGGCGCTGGCGGGTTGCGGGCAAATCGCGCTGCCGGGGCAGGGCGCCCAGGCGTCCGATCCCAGGACCGGCCTGACGCGCGCGGCGCTTGAGGAGCGGGGTCAGCCGACTCTCTACGCCAGCGTGCCGCAGATGGGCACCGCCGCCCTGCTGGGCCTTTCCGGGCGCAATGGTGACGTGCTTACATGGCAGACCCCGGATAATGTCTCGCTCTCTTTCGCTGCGGGCGTGCTGACGGCGACCCGTGGCCTGGGCCCTGACCTGATGACGGCTGAAACCGACGGCACCCGTGCCCTGCTGGCAGACCGCGCTGCGGCGCCGAGCCACGTGCTGCGTCACAGCTACCTGGATGGCGAGAACCGTCCGCAGATCCGCGAGTATCAATGCCGCTTGGCCGGGCGCGGGTCCGAGACCATCACCATCGTCGGGACGCGCCACGAGGTTACGCGCCTTGCCGAGACATGTCGCGCGGACGGGTTGGAGTTCACGAATACCTACTGGCGGGGTGGTGACGGGGTGATCTGGAAATCACGGCAATGGATCGCGCCGGACATTGGTTATCTGCGCACGGAGCGCCTGATCCGCTGAAGGCTTGCCACCGGCACGGCGACGGGGCATCTTGCGCCCGCCCGTGCCACTGCCCTTTCCAGTCCGTCCGACCTTGCCCGGGAATGCCTTTTTGATGAGCAACAGCTACACAGTCTTCGGCCTGACCCTGCAAAGCGACATCGTCTTGCCCGAACTCTTCTCGGCGGGGCCCGGCGCCATGCCGGACGTGACGGTCAGATATGATGCGGTCGACCCTGATACCCTGGGCGAGGCGGCCCGCGTCGGCCCACAGCTCTGGGTCAGCCCGGAGCGCTTCATCCTAGAGATCCCGCGTGTTGCCCGGTTCGAGGTCGCGCAGGGCACAGAAATTCGGGTGGATCCCGCGCCGGGAGTCGACGCCGAGAGCGTACGTCTCTTCTTGCTGGGCTCGGCCTTCGGGGCCCTTCTGTTCCAGCGTGGTCATCTCGTGCTGCACGGTAACGCCATCAAGATCGACGGCCGCTGCATGATCTGCGTGGGTGCCTCCGGTGCTGGCAAGTCGACGCTCGCGGCGGCCTTTGCCCGGCGCGGTTACCCGGTTCTGGCCGACGATGTCGTACCCGTTGATGCCAATGCTGCCGCTCTGCCGGGGCTGCCGCGCATCAAGCTCTGGCAGGACGCGGCCGAGTGGCTGGGAATCGAGACTGCGGGACTGCGCCGCATCCGCCCGGATATGGCCAAGTTCAACATGCCGCTCGCAGAGGATGACAGGGCCGTATCGGCACCGGCGCCGATACGCTGGATCTACATTCTCGGACAGGATGTGACGCTGGAGGACGTCCGGATCGTTCCGATCCACGGGATGGCCCGCTTCGGGCCGTTGCGCAACAACACGTACCGGGTGCGCTATCTTCAGGGGATGAAGCTGGGTCCCGTGCACCTTGAACGCTGCGGGGCGCTGGCCGGACAGGTGCACCTGGCACGTGTGACACGGCCCGACGTCGCCGAACCGGAACAGGCGGCGCGGGTCGATGCGCTTGTCGACCGGCTGCTGGCGGACATGCGGGACAATGGCTGATGGTGACCGGGAGGGATGTCACCGGGGGCGGGATCTACTGGCTGGCATCCTACCCGAAATCGGGGAACACGTGGTTTCGGACCTTTCTGAGCAACCTGCTCGAGGACGGTGAGAGGCCTGTCGACATCAACAGCCTTCATACCGGCCACATTGCAAGCAGTCGCGAATGGCTCGACGAGGTTCTGGGCTTCGACACCGCCGACCTGACCGAAGAAGAGGTCGATCTGCTGCGCCCCGGGGTCTACGACTGGACGGCGGGCACCGGCATGGAGGCGGAATACCGCAAGACCCACGACGCCTGGCAGATCCTGCCTGACGGGCGGCCGCTGTTGGGCCCGCAGGGCACCCGGGGCGCGGTCTACCTGCTGCGCAACCCGTTGGACGTGGTGGTTTCCATGGCCAGTCACAACGGAACCGACATCGATACCGCGATTACGGGCATGAATAACCCGGGGCATGCACTTTCGAAGGCCAACAGGGGCATACGGCCGCAGGTTCGCCAGCGCATCGGCACCTGGAGCGATCATGTCACAAGCTGGGTGGACGCGACGGGCCTTGCCTGTCACGTGCTGCGCTACGAGGACATGACAGACGACGCGGAAAACGCCTTTGCCGGTGCCGCGCGCTTCCTCGGGCTGTCGGCCGACCCCGAGCGGATCTCCAAGGCGATCGGCTTCAGCAATTTCGACACCCTGGCCCGCCAGGAAGCCGAGAAAGGGTTTCGCGAACGTCCGGCGCGGTCGCAGCGTTTCTTTCGCGAGGGTCGCAGCGGTGCCTGGCGCGCCCATCTGACGGACCAACAGGTAGACCGTATCGTCACCGCCCACGCGCCCCTCATGCGGCGTTTCGGATATCTGCGCGACGACGGTACCCCGGTCTAGCGGTTACGGCGCTAGTCCAGGACGATGCCCGCCATGGAAAGGTCCACGTTTCCATTGATCCGCCGTGCCGCCGCGAAGAAGCTTGTCGCTCGCGGGGTCTCGCGTGCCCTGACCTGCAGCTTTTCCAGGCCGGGGGACGCGATCGCCAGGAGCAGCAAAGCACCATCCATAGCGCCCCCCTTGCGGCGCAGCGGCACCGAGAAGCGGCTGAATCCGGGGGTTGTCTCCACGAAGTCCGCAAGGTCGTAAACGCGGCCGGCTGGATCTAACAGGAACAGGCCGATGCCCTGCCCTAGTGGGTGCAGCACCGAACCTGCCAAAGGACGGTCCGCCCCGACAGAGGCATGTTGCAGGTGAAGATCGACACCCGTGAAGGGGTCGTCGGCCATGTCGCGCACATAGTCAAGCGCGGCGCACTGGGCGCGCGTCGTGGAGTGCTGCACAAGGCCGGGCGGGGGTGCTGTCGCCTGATCCAATCGCGCGCTCAGCCGGGCGAGGTCGTCGGGCTCGGGGCTGTAGAGCGCGATCTGCCGCTGGCCTTCTGGTCCGCGTTCGGGCCGGATCAACCGGCAGGGAACCGCGAAGATCGCGCGCGCCGTTCCAATCGCGCGTGCGAAGGCCCGCTCGGCCGGGGTGCGGCCCGCAGCGGCGGGCTCGTCCAAGGGCGCGGCACTTCGGTCTGACAGGCGCCGGTTCGGCCCGTCGCGAGTGGCCCGCGTTGCCGGGTCTTCGGTTTCCTGCGGTGGTGTACGCGTGCGACGGTCAGGCGTCGTTGTCTCGCGCACCGCGGTGGTGACCCGGTTCTGCGGTGCGGTGGTTTCGGTTGGCAGGCCCTCACGCGGGACCTGCGCAACCCGGTCCGTGGCAGTGGATGGCGCGGTCGCCTGGTGCGGAGGGGTTTCGGCACGCGCCTGTCTCTGTGGCGTGACCCTGCGCGACGGGGCAGGCCCCGTGGCCGGAAGGGCAGCGGTCGGACGCGTGGTTTCTGGGGCCCGCCGGGCAGGGGCGATGGCGCCAGTCCGACCAGCCGCAGTGGTGTCAGGGGCCGTAGTGACCGGTGCCGTACCGACGGAAGCCGCCCTGGCATGTGTCAGTTGCGCGGGGTCTTGTGTCTTGCCCACATCCTCTGTCGGGACCTGCGCGGGCTCCAGCACTTGCGCCGGCGCCGGATCGGGCCTTTGGGACGGAGCGGTGCGCTGGGCCAGCACCGGAGCGCCAGCCCCGGCCGGAATGCGCGCGATTGGCCCGTTTGCGGTCGCGACGGATGCGGCGAGGGATGCGACGGTGCCCGCAGAGACTGGGTCCGGGCGCAGGCCGCCGCCGGTGCTGCTTCCCACGCGCCTGGGTGCCTGTGCTGACAAGCGTGTCTGGTCCGGTCGCTCTGTAACGCCATCTTGCCGTGTCCTCGGTTCAGCGGTGTCAGTCACACTATCCGCCGGGGCTTGGGGGGCGACCCGTTCAGCAGGTTCCGACCCGGCCTGACGTCTGGTTGCAGATTCGGCGGCCGGACGTGTGGCGGCCGCGGCCCGTGTGCCGACCTCGGGCGCCATGTTGCGCACGATGATGCCGGTGCCGGGTGACGAGGGCGTTTCGGGTGCCCCCGGCAGCCCGACGACAAGCAGGGTCGCGGCAGCCATATGCAGCGACAGTGACAGGCCTGCAGCCAGAATCCAGCTTGCCGCGCCCTGTGCCTGGGAGGCGTCGGCGGTCATGATCCGCCGCGCCCTGTACCGGACCTGCTTTCTTGGCGCAGGGTGACCATCTGTACCTCGGCCCCCGCCGCGGACAGGATGCCGGAGAGCGCCAGCACGGCCTGCGCCGGGTGATCCTGCCCGGCCAGAATATGCACACGCGAAAACTCGTCCGAAGTGATGCGACCGCGCAGTGCATCAGGACTGATGGGCACCCCGTTCAGCGCCAAACCGCCCCCCGGGCGCATTGTCACCAGAGGTCGAGGCAAACCGTCGAGCGGCAGGTCCTGCACCGTCGGCGGCGTGATCGCGCGTTCCTCGATCTCGGCCGGGTCACCCGCAACCAGAAAATAGAGCAGCAGCAAAAGGACAATATTCACCGTGGCCAAGGAAAAATCAGGCCTGAAGCGGGGTTTCGCTGACGGCAGGAAAGCGGCCATCGATCAACGCCCGATCAATTGCAGCCGTGCGAAACCGGCCCGTCGCACAGGTTCCATCAGGTCGGCGAGGTCCTGGGCACGGGCACTTTCGGTGACGAAGACCACGATGTCCTCGATCCCGTCACCCCGCAACCGCGCGAGCGCAGCAGGAAGCTGAGCCAGATCGATCCTGTTGTCCCCGGCCCGCAGGCGGCCCCGTTCAAGGTGCCAGATCACCTGAGCGGTCGCCGTATTGGCCACGTTGGTTCGTGTCGCGGTTTCGGACCCCGTGGTGGCCGGGCCGCTCATGGGCAGCAGAGCATAAGGCGCCAGGCTGCTGGACAGCATGAAGAAGATCAGAAGCTGGAACATGATATCGGCCAAGGGCGTCAGCGCGAAAGCGCTGCGCTTGCGGTCAACTGGGGGCGGCAGAACGCCCGTTCCCACCGGGCTTGCCAGATCACCCACTGAAGCCGTCATCGGACGTGGTCCGGGCCGCCGACCATGGTCTGGGCGCCGCTTGCCGGCGCTTGCCCCGGCGCGGCCTGATCCTCGTTACCAAGAACCTGCGCCAGCAGGCTGTCCAGCGCCTCGCGTTCCCGCGCGATCCGCGATTCCAGCCACAGGGAGAAAAAGTAGAACAGGATCGCTATCGCGAGACCCAGGGCTGTCGTGATCAGGGCGGTCCAGATCCCGCCGGCCAGCTCTGCGGGATCTGCCGCACCGGCACTCTGAGAAAGGCGGCCGAAGGCCTCGATCATGCCAAGCACGGTACCCAGCAGCCCCAGCATCGGCGCCGATTGGACCACCGCCTCCAGCCCGCGCATGTTCTGTCCAAGATGCGAAAGGTCCTCGAGCGCGCGCTGCGTGCCCCTGGCCTGGGCAAGTGCGCGCCTGCCGGGGTATGCGGTCAGCGTCTCGAAAAGATCGCGGAGCAAAGCCGCGCGGGGGCCGCGGGCCTCCCGCACGGCCGCCAGTGCCGCGGCGCGCTCGCCCGCGCACCACTGACCGGCGGCGGTGCGCGATATGCTGTCATCGCCGAGGCCGGCGCGACGGAATTGCATCAGCTTGATCAGCACCACGGTGGCGGCGAAGACGGACAGCAGCGCAAGGGCGCCGAGGACCCCCCAGGCGAGCGCGCTGATCTCCTCGATCGGGAATCGGGGCATGTCGGGACCGTTCCATTTTCAGGGGCGCGCCAGCGGGGCCGGCACCGGCCCTCAGCTTCCGAATTGCACGTCCGTGCGCGAACCGGGCGCCAGCGCGTCCATGCAGATCCGCGACTCGCCGCCGGTCTCGGGCGTGCATTGTTCGGCGCCGTTGAGCAACAAGCGGGAGACCCGGCCGCAATCCCGGTCGAGCAGGAATTGCACGACGCGCGTCTTGTCCTGCGGCAACCGCCCGAATTCGAGGATAAGCCGATCCGACACCGCGCCGGTATCGTCAAAGACGGCCACATCGTAGGCCGCCTGCTCAAGCGCTGTTCCGGTGGCGTTCTTGGCGACGAAGGTTAGGCGGCATCCGCCCTCTACCGACTCGGTGTTGTTGAGTTCCAGCTCAAAATTGCCTGCCGATTGTGCTGCCAGCGGGGCGGGCAGGACCTGGCTCAGGGCCAGCAGACAGGCCGTTATCAGGGATCGGGTCGAGAGAGAGCGCATCCGGGGCCTCCGTGGAAATCCGCACATCAATGGTAAATTGCTAACACGGAAATCGGGTTTGGCAAACGCCGGGGGCGCCCGGCCGGCGTTTGCCCCGGACCTGTTTGTCTGTCGGTCTACCGGTTGTTCTCGTCGTCGTAGGCTTCGGCGAAGTAGGCGAGGAAGACATCAAGCATGCCATTATCGTGGGCCTGGGCCTTGGCGTCCCAGCGTTCGACGAAGGTTTCCCAGGCGCGGGCGCGGCGATTCTGCAGGATGCCGGATTTCTTGATGCGGGCCTCGATGGTCTCGGGCGCCAGGTCGTCGAGCAGACGTGCAAGCGCGGGCTGGATCGCCGCGTGGGTGGCATACTGGTGGCGCTTGATATCGGCAAAGGCGGCGCGGATGGCCTCGCCGCCGCGCTGAAAGCCGGGGCGCGGCGGGCCGAACATGGCGCTGAGCGCCTGGTCGGCGGCGGGCATGAACTTGAGCGGGTTGTTGTCCTCGCGCCCGATCATCGTCACCTGGCCCGACCGAACCGAGCGCCGCGCCACCGCGCGGGCCTGTAGAAGGCTGGAGAGTTCCTCGCTCAGGGCATTCAACGCGCGTCCGATCTCGGTGGCGGTCTCCATCGGGTTGCCCTGCGAGAGGCTGCCCTCGGGCAAGCCCGCGGCCGCGGCAATCTGGGCCAGGACGGCGTCCGTAGAGGGCTGTTGTTGCGGCTGCGGCCCGGCCTGCTGCTGGGCAAAGGGCGCGGCTCTTCCCTCGCCAGAGGGTGGCGCGGGGTGCGGCGCAGGGTTCGGCGTGGGCGCTGGGCCCGGCTGAGGTCCGGGCGGCATCGACCCACCGGCGCCGCCAGGCAGCGGCTGAACAGAGGGGCGGGGACGCTGGGCCGGGCCGCCCGCCACACCACCGCCCGATGACCCGGTGCCCCAGATGTCCGCGGGCGGCTGTTGCGGCGGCGGCGACGCTTGAGGCTCTGAGACCTGCACGCCGCCGGACGAGGCGCCCCAGATGTCCGCGGGTGGGGGGGTGCCCGCCTGTGGCGCCGCCGATCCGATTGCCGGGGTCTCGCCATCCGCGGTCGCGTCCAGGGTAACCTCGACACTGTAATGTCCCACCTGCAGGCGATCCCCCGATTGCAGCGAATGGGGGCTCTTGACGCGCGATGAAGCGCCGTTGACGAAGGTCCCGTTGGTCGAGATGTCGTAGAGCCACCAGCCGCCGTTCTCGTAGCGAACTTCGAGGTGGCGTCCCGAGATGAAGCGGCGAGGGTCGGGCAGGCTCCAGCCTATGCCGCTATCGCGGCCGATCTCCAGGATCTCGCCGGGGGCCGCGGTCGCCTCAAGCGGGCCGCCGTCCGGCAGGCTCGTCATGTTGGTTATCCGCAGGTGAAGCGTCTGTTGCGCCATGGTCTCGATCTCTTCCGCGCGCCCGGGCCCCTATGCGGGGCGCGCCGCTGTTCATCCGCTATGTTCTGTCAGTCCAGATCTGGGGCCGCAAGGTCCCGTGCCATGGCCAGGAAGTCGTCCAGGGTGGACTTGCGCCGGGTCTGCGGCACCCGGGCCAGCGCTGTGAGCACCGCCGCGTTCACCCCGCGACCGGGCAGGAAACGCGGCGGCGGAACCGGGGCGCTGTCAGCCGGTGCGACCGAACCACCGGCCCATCCCGTCGCCAGCGCGAGCCAGACACCCGGGGTGCGCGGTTCCTGCCCCGCCGCCCGCTCCAGGATAGCAGCGCGCAGGCTCTCTTCGGGGTCCGCCACCCAGGCCGCGGCCTGTTCCATCATCTGAAGGTCGTTCTGATCCAGGTGGTCGCCCACATGGCGCAGGCATTCGTGCCCCCACCAGATCGCCACGCGCCGGGCGAACATCTGCGAGGCGCAGGTCACGGCCTCTTCCGGTGTCGGGCCGTCCAGAAGGCGCCTGGCAAAGTCCATCACGCCCTCGTCCGTCTGCGGGCGACCGTCCATGTCCTCGGCCATCTCGGGCAGGATCGCGAAGAGTTCGGGCGCCGTGAGACAGCGCAGGGTCTGAAGCGACTGCGTCATGGAGTCGAGCCTCTGCTGCATGGCATGAGCCTGGCCCCCCTGCCGGGGGTTTCTGGATGACGTCTGTCCTGCCTGCATTGCCTGCACATAGCTAGTTGATCTGCACCAGGGTGCCCTTGATGACCATGGTCCCGCCCGCCTTGTGTTCCGAGGTGATCCCGGAACTCGACTTGAATTGTTGCGTTGCCTTGACCTCGACCGTGGGCGCCTTGAGCGTGATGGAACTGGAATCCATCGTGATCGAGCTCATGCCGACCTTCAGCGTGATCTTCGACCCCGCGGTTACCGTCAGGTTGTCGCCCACTTCGAGGCTGTCGTTCGTACCCACGGAGGCTTCGCGATTGTTGCCGACAGTCTGGGTCTCGTCGTTTCCGATCTCGGTTTTGCTGTCGTTGTCGATGTTCGTGGTCTGGTCGTTGAAAACATGCCAAGTCTGGTCGTTGAGGATCTCGGCGTTGAGGTCGTATTGCGCATGCAGGCGCATCTCTTCCTCGCCCGCGGTGTCGTCGAAGGCGATCTCGTTGTAGCCCCCGCCGTTGGGGGTCGAGTTGCTTCTCATGCCCATGGTCTTGCCGCCATCATTGACATCGAATGGCGGCATGTTGTCTGCGTTGTAGACACAGCCGACGACGAGCGGACGCGCCGGGTCCCCGTCAATGAACTCGACGACGACCTCCATGCCGACACGCGGGACGGCCAGCCCGCCCCACCCATTGCCGGCCCAGATCTGCGCGACCCGGCAGCGCATGGAATTGGCGCCCTCGCGGTCCCAGTGGAAGCGGACCAGGATGCGGCCATAGTGGTCGCAGTCGATCTCGCCGTTGCCCGTCACGATGGCGGTTTGCGGTCCCTGAACGCGTGGGGCTACCGGGGCGGCGGCTGGGACCACGGGTTTGTCGGCCAGGCGGAAACGATATTTCCCCTCGTAGCTCGACTCCTCGGCGGGGGCGCCGCCGCCCGTGCGATAGCCCTCAGTGACGTAGCTGTGTTCACACGACAGCGCGACGTAGGTCTTGTCATTGATCATGGTTTCAGGGTGGTCAGTGATGGTTACCCGCATGCCGGCCATAAGCCCGGCGCAATCGCCCGCGGCCGAGTGCAGCATGTCGTCCCTGTTTGCCTGGTTCGCGCGAGTCTGCGCCAGGGTGTCGCCTGCGAGCTTGTCCGGATAGCGACCGGGAAAAACGAAGGATTCAACGTCACCGTTCTCGTAACCCGACCCGATGCTCCGTTCGGTCAGCATCGCGGCAGTCGGCGCCGTGAAGTTGTAGTCCGTCATCGTCACGCGCCCGGTCGTCATCTGGCGCCCCGATACCCAGTCGTGCAGGTGCTCTCCGGGGAAACGGTACTGCCGGTCTGTCACCCGGTAGGGGCGGGACTGGCCGGGAACGTCGGGCAGCGACTCGGTCTCGTCGAAGAGCACGAGCGTATGGCCGTGCAACTCGTGGCGGAAATGATAGCTGATGGCATACATCGACATCAGCCGTTGCGCGAACTCCAGGTCCGTTTCCTGGAATTGCACGGTGTATTCCATCTCAGGATAGGTGCTTTGAAGGTTCGACACGTGATCGAAGCCGTATTCGCCAAAAATCGCGGCAAGGATGTCGGGCGCGGTCATGTTGTGGAAAATCCGCTGGTTCTGCCGCAGCCCCAGCACCCAGATCCAGGGCCGAAGGGTCAGCGTGTAGCCGTGACCGCCCTCGACCGGGCCAAGCCAGCGCGCCTCGGTCAGCAGGCCGTCGAAGTAGCGTTCCGGGTGGGCGGGGTCGGTCGTGCCGAGCCGAACCGAGGCATTGCGTCCAAGGAGCGCGTCGAAATCGATACCCGCGGTCGAACTGAGGCACTCGACCTCGAATTCGAAGAGGTCGTTGACGGCCTCGTGCCCTGTGAATCGCATCAGAGCCAGCCCGGTTGTTGGCCCGGTATCCGTATTGTCGGGCGGATGGAATACGCCAAGCCGGTTTTTCTGGGATATCATCTGGACAATCTCTGCTGAAAATTCTGATCCGGTCAATCGAAACTCGATTCGGCAGGTTGACGTCCATGGCCATCCACGCCCGCCTGTCTCAGTATGACCAATTCCAGGGCTCGGGGCAAAGCCTGAAGCATGCAGGTGGCGTGCGCCGGTGTGGCGGACCGGTCGCGCCGGGGGCCAACAGGTGGCGATTTGTTGCTAATGGGTCACAACGTGCATCTGTGTCACAGGCCAGCGACGGGGAGTGCGCCTCGATGCAAAAACTTTGGTTGAGGCAACAGACGATTTGCGCGTAATGTCCGTCCAGCATCACATCTTGACGACGTCGTCGTTCGCAGTTCAGGCCCGACCGGCACGCGATATGGTATTAATGGGCCGATTATTCAGAGGGCAGACATGATCCAATTTCGTAACACCCCGACTTTGGCGCGCAAGAACAGCCGTCCGTCGCGCGGCGGCCTTTTCCGGTCGACGACCGCCGTGGCGATGCTTGCCGCGCTTGGTTTGGCCGGCGTGGCACAGGCGCAGCAATGGACCGGTGCCATTGATGATGACGCGGGCAACCCCGGCAACTGGACGCCAGCCCCGCCCGTTGCGGGCGATGACGTCACCGTCGACGCCGGCGCTGACATCCTGATCGATGGTGGCGCAAGCCCGCTTTTCAATTCGGGGCAACATTCCAGCGGCGCGATGACGATCGGCTCCACCGGCATCCTCAACGTCATCACCTTGACGTCCGACCAGCAGGCCACCGTGCAAATTGACGCCGGCGGCGAGATCGTGGCGACGACTTTCGGGGCCGGAGATAGTGTGCCGGTCACGGTCGATGGCACCTTGAGCGCCGATACGACGTTCGTGAGCGGCACCGCGACGCTGGATGTGAACTCCGGCGGCATAGTTGATGGCGACGTGAACATGAGCGGCCTTGCTCCCACCGTGACCATCGACGACGGCGGCGAGCTTACCGGCACCGCGACCGTCAACCGCGGCACCCTGACAAATGACGGTGATATTGGCGGTGACGTTGTTACCACCGGCGGTAACGCGACGGTGACCGTGAACATCGGGTCGACCGGGTCGGTCGATGGTACTGTCACTCATGGGGCAGGCAGCCTGACCAACAGTGGCGATATCTTCGACGGGCTGAGCGTCGGCAACGGTGCCACGGCGGATGTCACGTCGACGGGTATCGTCTTCAACGGTACGACTGTCGGGCTTGGTACCATTAACCTCTCTTCGGGCGGCTTCCTCATTGGCGGCGTCACGCTGAACGGTGGCCAGAACGGCGGCGTCGTGAATAGCTCGGGGACGATCACGGGTCCCGTCGTTGTGAATGGTGGGGAGTTCAACACGGACGGGTCGATCGTTGGCACCGTCACGACCAATGGCGGCATGACCAATGCCGAGGGCACGATCAACGGGGCCGTCACGACGAACGGCGGCAGCGGATTCACGACCACCGGGGCGCTGACGCAGACCGGCGACTTCACGAACGGCGGCGCGCTTTACGTCGAGGGTGGCGACCTGACGAGTTCGGGCGGCACCTTCACGAACAGCGGACGTATCGAGGTGGCCGACGGCCTTTCGCTGGCTTACGACGGGTCGATGGTGAACAGCGGCACCATCGGGCTGGGGAGTGGCACCGCGGGGTCGACTTCGGTAATTCTCGGTGGTGGCGGCGTGACCGGGTCTGCCGGAAGCACCTTCGACATGGAAAACGACGCGGCCGGGGACAGCATGACTGTTCAGGGCACGGTCGATGGCACCAATACCCTGAACATCGACGTCGACCTTACGAGCACGAACGCCGGCTTCGCGGACGTCCTGACTGTCGATGACGATCTCGAAGGAACCTTGACCGTTTCGGTCGACTCAATCCGCACGAATGCGATTTACACACTGCAGCAGAATGGCGTGACTGTCGCCGAAGCAGACAGCTTCGGAGCTGGCCTGACCTCGGACATGAACGGCGACCTGCCGCAAGGCCCGAGCGGACTTGTCCTTTACAGCCTCGTCCAGGAAACGGATCCAAACAATCCGTCGACCGAGCAGGTCAATATCTATGGCAACCTGAACCCGGCGCTCGGCAGCGTTGCCGCCTCCATGTCGTCGGTGCAGAGCCTGGTGACCAACACGGTCAACCGCCCCAGCGGAGCTTACGTGAGCGGGATCGCCTTCGACACGCCGGGCAATTGCAGCACCGGCAACTGGGCGCGCGTCACCGGGGGCCGTGCCGAGACCGAATCCAGCAGCGTGACCGGTGGTGGCCTGTCCACCACCTCCAGCGGCCAGCTTGACTTCGGCGGTGTCCAGGGCGGCATCGACTACGGCTGCTTCGAGGCATTCAACGGGGGCTGGGATGTCTCCGCCGGCTTGCTTATCGGCGCCAACCAAGGCCACTTTGCCGAGGAAGCCTCCGGCTTGATCACGACCGGTGAATTCGACCAGTACTTCTTCGGGGGCTATATCGCCGCGTCGAAGGATAACTGGTCGGGTGAACTCCAGTTGCGTCACGCGAATTCGAACTACACCTTCGACAATCCGGACCTTGATATCCGTGATGAAGATGTGGCGACCGACAGCAACTCGATCAGCGGCAGCCTGACCTACCGTTACGATCTTGACAGCAACGGCTTGGCCCTGCTGCCGACGGTGGGCTTCAATGTCACTCGCACCTCGACAGGAACCCTTCTTTTCGAGAACCCTCTCGGCGCGACGCTGGGCCGGCTCGACTTCGAGGATCATACGAGCAAGACCGGTTTCGTGGGCACCACGCTGAGTCGGACCAATGTCAACGCCGCCGCCCAATCGGCCACGAACACTTTCGTGACGGCGACATATTACATGGACGGCAGCGGCAGCCGGGACAGCACATTCTCGACGTCGGACGGGATCGCAACAGAAACCCTTACAACCTCCGAGGTTGGTGACTTCGGCGAGCTCAGCGTGGGCGGCAACTATATTCGCGTCCTCAGCGCCACACCGGGCCAAGTGCGCCAGGTCAACTACTCGGTCCGGGCCGATTACCGCTTCGGCGAGGACGTGAGCGGCGCCGGGATCACCGGGCAGATGCGCCTGCAGTTCTGATCCTGAACGAAGACAGATCAAGGGCCCTTTCACCTCCGTGATGGGGCCCTTTTCTTTTTGTCATCAGGGGCGCGAATCTTCAGCCGGCAATCTGCCTGAAAGGTTCAGGATCAGGGTCCAGTTTTCCGACTGGCCCATGTCCACCTCCGCGAACGGGGCCGCGATGTGGCCACGGGCCCAGCAGTCTTCGGGCCCGGCGATCCGAAAACGGCCCTCGTCGATACAGAAGTCGGCGCCGCCTTCCAGAACCGGCTGGTTGAAGACATCCGTCGCGTGGACATACACATAGCGATTTTGGATGCGTTCTCTTATGACGGCGACACAGCGGTTCGGCGCGATGGTCCACCACCCCTCGCTCACGAAACCGTTGCCAGGATCGTGCGCTATTGCAAGGTTCAGGACGTCGAAGCTGTCGTTGCAAACGGTGAAATCTGCCGCTGCCCCGCTTGGGAATGCCACGAGTACGCCCCATAGCGCCAAGGAGGGCCGGCTCCACCGGCCGAATGTCCGTGCGCGCGGCATCTTATGACCCTTGCCTTGCTACTCCTCACCGCGATCACGGCGCGTCAGCATCCTACCGTGACCCCATGTCGGCGCAAGTGGGCCAGCCGTAGCCGCCTATTTGCCGTAGTAGTCGCGAAACCAGGTCACGAAGTGTGCGATGCCGTCCCGGAAATCTGTTTGCGGGCGATAGCCGGTGAGGTCACGCAGAAGGTTCGCATCGGCCCATGTCGCGGGCACATCGCCCTTCTGGATGGGCATGTAGTTGCGTTGGGCGGGAATGCCCAATTCCGCTTCGATGGCATCGATGAAGTCCAGCAGGCGCACTTTGTCCGAGTTGCCGATATTGACGACGCGCCAGGGCGCCACGGGTGACAGGCTGTCACCGATCGGAACACTCGCGCGATCCTTCGGCCGCTCGGGCACCGCGTCAAGCAACAGCCGGATACCGCGCACCAGATCGTCGACATAGGTGAAGTCGCGATACATATCCCCGTGGTTGTAAATGTCGATAGGTCGCCCGTCGAGAATTGCGTCGGTGAATTTGAACAGCGCCAGGTCAGGGCGTCCCCAAGGACCGTAGACCGTGAAGAAGCGGAACATGGTCGTGGGCAGGTTCCACAGGTGGGCATAAGAATGCGCCATGCTCTCGTTTGCCTTCTTTGTCGCGGCGTAGATCGTCAGCTGCGTGTCGGCTTTCTCGGTCTCGGTGAAGGGCATCTCGACATTGGCCCCGTAGACCGAGCTGGTCGAGGCCATCAGCAAATGGGCGACCTCGTGGCGGCGTGCGGCCTCCATCACGTTGAAGGTGCCGACGATGTTGGCATCGATGTAGGCGCGGGGATTCTCGAGGCTGTAGCGCACGCCGGCCTGCGCGGCCAGGTGCACGATTTCCTGCGGATCGCAGGCATCAATTGCCGCATCAAGCGCGGCCTGGTCCTCCAGCATCGCTTCGATTGCGGTGAAACCCGTGTATTTCTTGAGCATCTCGTGGCGCGCGTGCTTGAGCCGGACGTCGTAATAGTCCGTCATCCCGTCATATCCGTGCACGGTGAACCCCTCGTCCAGCAACACCCGCGCAAGGTGAAACCCGATAAACCCGGCGGTGCCGGTTATGAAGACACGTCGTGACATGGTAGACGATTCCCTCGCAAGGCGATCAGTTGTAGTGATACTTGTAGCCGCCGTAATAACCGTACTTGTGGCCGTAGTGACCATAGCGGCTGGCCGAGGCGTCAAACTGGTTCAGAATTGCGCCAGACAGTTGCACACCGCTGTTGGCGAGGATTTTCTGCGACGACTGGATCTCGGCCTTCGTGGTTTCCAGGTGCTTGACCACCAGCAACGACATGCCGGTCATCTGGCCGATGATGCCGGGATCGGTAACCGCAAGAACCGGCGGGCAATCGACGATGATGATATCGTATTCCTTGGCCGCTTCATCCAACAGTTTGCGGAAGGTGTCCGCAGTCAGAAGGTCAGCGGGATTGGGCGGGTAGCTGCCCGACGCGATGAAATCAAGGCTGATCTCGGGATCGGACACCAGAACCTTGTCGATCTCGGCGCGGCCTGACAACAAATCCGACAGGCCGGCATGCTTGCGCGGCAGATCGAATTGCTTGCGCAATTTGCCCTTGCGCATGTCCGCGTCGATCAGGAGTACGCGGCTACCGGCCTGCGCCGAGACCAAAGCAAGGTTCAACGAGATGAACGATTTACCGATGCTTGGCGCCGGGGAGGTGACCATCAAGGATTTCTGTGGGGCAGTGGCAAGAGAGAACTGAAGGCCGGTTCGCAAGCCGCGCAGGGCTTCGACCACGATGTCATTGGGTCGGGTGCGCGCGAGTGGGTAGAGTTCCGTCTCGTCCTTTCCGGAACGCAAACCCTCAACACGGTTGATCGTGGCAAAAAGGGGCAGGCCCAAGTCCTCGATCGCGCGGCTGTCGTCGATACCGCGCCGCAGGAAATTCAGCGCGAAGATGCCGAGCACGCCAACGATCAGCCCCACGAAAAGCCCGGCGAACATCGGGTTGCGCCGTTCGGGGCCGATGTGCCGCGCGCGCTCTGCCCGTTCCAGGATGTTGATGTTGCTGACCGCGCTTGCCCGCGTGATGTTGAGCTGTTCCGCGCGGCTGGTCAACTGGCGTTCTATCTCGACGGACCTCTCGAGGTTCTGCTGAAGGGTCAGAAGCTCTTGTTCCAGCGGCGGAAGCTTGGTGGCCTGCTGGCGCATTTCCTCCAGACGCTCTTCCAGCCGCGCCTTCCGGTCCAGCAGGTCTCGATAGTCAGGGTGGTTTTCCGTCAAACGCTGCGCAAGCTGCTCTTCGCGGTACCGCAGTTCCTCGAGCTCGGCCTCGATGCCCACGATCCGGTCCAGCAATTGCTGCGATTGAGTGGTCAGATTGCTCGCTTGCGTCTGTTGGCGGAATTCGCTGAGAGCTTCGGCCGCTTCGGCTGTTTGAGCGCGGATCTCGGGAAGCTGCTCATCGATGAAAGCGATGCTCTGGTCGATCTCGGCGGCCCGGCGGTTGAGATTCTGACTCCGATAGGATTCGACCACGGCGTTGACGATCTCGATGGTCTGGTCTCCATCGGGACCCGTGTAGGTGAAATCCACGATGCCGCTGTTCGTCGGCGAGCGTTCGCTGATGCGCAAACCCCCACGCGCCCGCCCGACCGAGGCCAGTTCGTTGCTGCGCCAGAGCGTATATTCCCGACCGGGCGTGGCATCGAGTTCCGACAGGCGAAACCGGAACCCCGGCACAAGCTCGATCAGTTCACCAACCTTGCCGGTGACCGGTTCGCGGTCGCGAATGCTGACATCGAAGGTGTCTTCGCCTGTTACAACGATCCTGGCTCTGCGGTTGATCAGCGGGTCATCCACCTCCAGAAGGTCCAGTGTCACGCTGTCGCCATAGCGCGTATAGCTCGGCAGGATCCAATCCGGAATCTGCGGCCAGGCCCGCCGCTCGGCCATATGGCCAATCACCGGGAACCGGTTCGGCTCGATCCGCCAGTCGAGATTCAATTGATCGGCAACCGGAGCGAGGGTAAAGCGCGAACGAATGATATGGCTTTCCGTCGCCATGCGATTGCCCCCGGAGTTCCCGAAGCCGCGTCCCACAAGTATCTCTGGCAGTTCCAACCCCTGCGAGCGTCGCTCGATATGCACAAGCGCGCTGGCCCGATACTCGTCCGGGGGCAACTGACCCATCAGGGTGCCGACGAATAGCCCGATGAGGCCCGTTGCAACCACAATCCACTTGCGCGCGATGATCTGGGTGGCCAGGTCCGCAATCTGGATTTCGCTGCCTTCATCGTCATCGGGCATCGTCTGGCTTGCCGTCGGATTCATGAGCGCATCAGTTCCAGTTGTTTGGCCCAGGAGGCGCTGCACCGGGCGATGATCTCGACCGCGTGCTCATGCATTCCCATGGCTTGGCGATAGGGGTCGGGCACTTCCTGTGCGCCGTCGAAATGCCCCAGCAGGAAAGTCTTGCCAAGGAACTGCGGCCAGCGGGCCGCGATTTCCTGCCGATGATGGGTCTCCATGACCAGGATGATGTCGGCC